>ENA-OOZR01000009-OOZR01000009.1-human-gut-metagenome-genome-assembly--contig:-NODE-9-length-232222-cov-5.232316_pt1 | contig 232222 bp, 193 predicted proteins | sample MGYA00241045_ERZ501406 | MGnify/ENA primary metagenome ERZ501406 (study PRJEB25962, sample SAMEA2042920) | human gut metagenome | biome: human gut; feature: human-associated habitat; material: faeces...
GCTTGGAAAGAGTGCTTGTTATTTCAATTTAATAGTAGAGGATCTAAAGGAATACGTCTATATATTACTTCAATCGCCATTCTTTATGGAGTATACACTTAAAGCAGCAACTGGAACCACCATAAAAAATGTATCTTTAATGGCAATGAACAACTTGCTAATTCCACTGCCTCCACTTTGTGAACAGAATAGAATTGTTGATAGAATGACGATACTCGACACAAAGGTTAAACAGTATCAAAAACAAGAAACGTGTTTGAGAGAACTTAATAATAACATATATTCGATTCTTAAAAAGAGTATTCTTCAGGATGCTATTCAGGGCAAACTTGTGCCCCAAATAGCAGAAGAAGGAACTGCCGAAGAGTTGCTTGCCGAAATTCACAAGGAGAAAGAACGCCTTGTAAAAGAAGGTAAGCTAAAGAAATCTGCGCTCACTGATTCCATTATCTTCAAAGGTGATGATAACAAGTATTATGAGAGGGTGGGCAAATCTGAGATTGATATATCAGATGAGATTCCTTTTGAAATTCCACAATCGTGGAGCTGGTGTAGACTTTCAAGTGTTATAACTCTATTGTCTGGTAGGGATTTGACTCCTGACAGGTATAATTCAGAAGAAAATGGAATCCCATACATAACAGGTGCTAGTAACTTCTATAATGGCAATTTATTAATCAATAGATGGACTGAATCACCTATGACAGTATCTCATTTTAATGATCTACTAATAACTTGTAAAGGTACTATTGGTGAAATGGCTTTTAATAGAATCGGTAGTATTCACATAGCTCGCCAAATAATGGCATTAACTGGCATTGTTGGTGACTTGGATTATATTAGATGGTTCCTTTATGCCAATGTATCATCTATAGAAAGGCAAGCTAACAGTATGATTCCTGGCATCTCAAGGGATACATTATTGAAAACATTATTACCTCTTCCACCCAAACTTGAGCAGAAGAGGATTAATAATAAAATAGTGCGTTTATTAGATGAACTGAAATAGAGAACTAATTTTTGAAGTAATCCGAATTTGTTCATTTATAGGAGGTAGCGGCACCAACATATTATGCAGGGCTTTGGATGAAAGCCCTTGTATGCCAATGCCCTTACCTCCTATATAACCATTATACTTATATGCCTGAAATATGTAGTAATAGAAGAGGGTATCTAGCTGATTGTATGAGCGTAGTTTATGAATATGGTTTTGAATACACATTGGCGTATCATAAGGCCATATAGCAGCTCGACCGATATCTCCACCTTCACATACCAACAGGTCACCATTGCTCACCGAGCACTTTTCTATTTCAGAATCTTTGAAATACATCTGTCTTACGCTAGATAAATCAAATTGCCCCCAATAGAGATTCGAAGTTGTTATATATGGAAGCATGCTACCTTCCTTGTTAGAGGCATTTAGGGCTTTACCTGTATTATGATTGAATAAAAAGCCAAGCCTGCACCATACCCAAGAATCTGGAATCTCAAAGAGGATTTCATCGTCAATACAAATATCTTTGCCGCCTATCCTCTCATAATACTTGTTATCGTCACCTTTATAGATAACGGAATCGGTCAAGATTGCCTTCTTTAGTTTGCCCTCTTTTACGAGACGTTCTTTCTCTTTGTGAATCTCGGCAAGCAGTTTGTCAGCAGTTCCTTCCTCTGCAATTTGTGGTACTAATTTACCTCTGATAGCTTCTTGAAGAATAGATTTAGATAACAATATATTGATTTCGTCATTTATTTGATTTTGTACTTTTTGTACTTTTGAATACTTTTCTACCAATGGTAATACTTCAGACAACTTTAACGAGATACATTTTTGTTCCTTGAAAGGTGGAATAGGTATCAGCAATTTTCTAATAGTCTCCATTGATAGGCTTGGTTGAGCTGTGGATTTCTTGATTGCATTTACTCCTCTTTGACCGCAAGGACTCATTAGCGCAAAAACTGCATAATCTAAAAAAATGCTATCATCAAGTGGTTCTATTTTTGCAACATTTGGAGCTAAGTGATTTTTTCTTTCAGCAGGAAAAATGCAAGTATCACCTATACCTGCACCAATAAATGTCATTAACAAACATTTTTTGTTCAAAGCACTTCTTTTTAACTGATTTGATAACATTTCAGAAATAGCTTCATTCTTATTTTCCTCAAAAAATCCCATACGAACATTTTGAGCACGCACTATTGGAATGGGGTTAAATGCAGATATGGCTTCTTTAGTAAAAAACTTTGTGTACTCAAATCCAGCCAGCTTCGTAACAAAAAAAATATTACCCACCCGTTCCCATTCCCATCCATTCGGAATCTCAAACGGAATCTCCTCATCAATGCACTTAACCTCACCTGTAGCAATAATCTTCTCATAATAGGAATTATCGTCACCACGGTAAATGATTGATTCGTTCTTATCTTTCTTGATTTTTTTCTCCTTAACCAGCTTAGCTTTCTCTTCTCTAATATGTTCCAAAAGCACCGATGCCGGTTCGTCATTAGGGTCCTGCTGTACAAGTTTTCCCTGTATCGCCCATTGGAGTATGCTGTTCTTTAATTGCTTTCCGTTCATTGTTCGTAATCCTCTTCTTGTATTCCTTATTCACCCTTGCTCATGGCATTGGCTATATCTATTTTTAATTCCTCGTCATAGTCTTTACTCATCATAAAGCTATTAACGATGCGTAGCAGCAAATCTTGGTCAATATTGGATGCTGCCACATGATAAATGATAGACTCCAATGTACGCATACAAATGCAAGCTTGCCAGTAGTAGTTATTCTTATGTAAGAAATATGCACCCAAAGTCAGTGCAATACGCTTATTCCCATCGTTGAAGAAGTGCCCCGAACAGAATCTATACATCAGATAGGTTAGCTTGTCGGCAAAGGTTGGATAGTATAAATCATTCTGCACAAAATCAAGCGCAGCACGTATCCCACCTTCATCACGCACTCCTTCAAAGCCACCATCGCTGGCATCAATCATTTTGCCATAGATGTTTAAAGCTTCATCGTAGTCTATGTAAATAATCTCCTTACTCATCTTCCGCCTGCTTCAAGCGTTTAAGCACATCTTTGTTGTCAGCTAAGATATGGTCAAAATCAATAGACTGATCACCAATGAACCGTTCAAACTCTTCGGGTGTGACAGCTTGCAGGTATTCCGCTATATTGCCGTGATATGCTTCTCGAAAACTGAAATCTCTTGATGTCATTTTTGTTCTGGCATCATTCAGATAAGGCTTTTGCATGGGATGCTCGGCAAGCTCTTCTACAATATGCTCAACTTCATATATGGTAAGCATTCTACCGCCATTCTCCTTAAAGCGTTCACTGATGGCTGCACCCACGCCATTCTCGAATGAAGAGATAACCAATAGTACCTCTGCATATAAAGTGTGCCGGACATTGTCTTTTAAATCGAGCTTCAATATCTCCCTGTATTCCTTTGCATTTTCTTTAAAAACAGCTTTGTAGATAAAATCTGTAATCTGAGAATACTTGTATGTGGGGTGTCCATCCACATATTGATTGATGGCGGAAGTGAGGTTTTTACGATAATTCTCTTCTGTTATTGCAGCAGGAAGATAGTTTATATCCCTACGGTTAATGTATTTTGTTCCACCACCCGTTTTTTCATTGATAGTGACAATTACAAAATCCAAAATAAGGCTGCGGACTTTCTTGGCTTGCTCACTTTCTGTAAGCAGCATACCCATATTTAAGAATGAGCGGAAATTAAATAATCCGAGCTGAGTCGTTTTGCTCCCGACATTTATGACGGGAGCAAATTGTAATTTCAACTCTTTCAAATGTTTACCCTTACATAAAACATAACCATTAGCCGATAATTCATCTGAATATTTTTCTAAATAGCGTTCTATTGTCCGCTCTTCTACTTCATAAAAATCTGCAACCATTTTTTTTGTAAAGCGGTATTCCCCCTCAAAGAGTATTCCTTCAATATCAAGATGCTTCTGCACTTTACTAACCGCAAAACGGTTGTTAAGCACATTCTGTCTTTCAATATTCGAAATTGTTAAATCTTTCATATCACTCTACAATTATCAGTTACACGATTTTATATCTATGCCGAGAATCTTTTGAATCTCAGAAAGTGTTTTGTCTATTTCATAGTCAAGTGCGGCACGTTTCTCAAAATATTGTTTGAGCAATTCTGCCGGAGGCAATATCTCTTCTTCTTCCTTCGGAAATTTGCATTGGTCAAAATTGCAATTCAAATCAAGCAACTGTTGAGCAGTAAACACACGGCTCTTTTCTCCTGTTTCACTACTGACAATCTCTTTCCTGTCATTCCACCATTCCTGAATGGGCAGAGTGTGCTCAACCTTCATCGGCTTGTTTTTTGAGAAGTGCTTGTACCCCTCCGGCATATCAAGACGATAAAACCATGTTTCTTTGGTCTTGAATCCTTCTTCACAACCCTCTGCTTCTTCATTGTTAAAGAAGAGGATATTGGTAGCAATAGATGTATATGGAGAGAATATAGAACCCGGCAAACGAATGATGGTATGCAAATTGAACTTGCGTAGAAGATTCTCTTTAAGCGCAAGTTTTGCTCCGTCCGTACCAAACAAAAAACCGTCAGGAATAATCACACCACATCTGCCACCTGCTTTAAGACGGTACATGATAAGTGCGATAAACAAATCAGCAGTTTCACTTGAACGGTAGCGCAATGGAAAGTTGTTCTTTACGCTATCTTCCGTACTGCCTCCGTATGGAGGATTCATACCGATAACATCAACCTTATCGGTTTCCTTGAAATCCGTTACGTTTGTTCCAAGCGAATCACAGTTAGCTATGTTTGGTGCCTCAATATCGTGAAGCAGCAAGTTTGTGATGCTCAAAAGATAGGGTAACGGCTTCCATTCTTGACCAACAACTGCATTTTGCAGTTTTTCTCCATCTTCGGCTGAACGTACACTCTTTCCCATATAATTGAGGGCAGAGGTAAGGAAGCCCCCTGTACCACTGGTAAAGTCACCAAAGGTCTCACCCAACTTCGGGTCAAGCATCATTACAATAAAATCAGTCAAAGCACGTGGAGTATAGAACTCACCTGCGTTCCCTGCCGATTGCAGGTCTTTCAATATCCCTTCGTAAATATCTCCGAATGTGTGACGGTCGTCAGCATCATCAAATTCAATCTCATTTACAATATTGACTACTTGACGCAAAAGCGTTCCATTCTTCATATACTGGTTCAAATCGGCAAATGTTTCCTGGACAATACTCTTAGCTCGTGGTGTGTTGGCATCTACGGGAAGATTTTTCAATGCAGGAAATAGCTTTTCATTGACGAAGGAAAGTAGAGCTTCACCTGTTAATGCTTCGCCGTCTTTCTCATCTACCGCCCAATTACGCCAACGCAAATCTTTGGGAATAATAGATTGATATGTTTTACTCTCTCTGGATGCTTTGTATTCCCATGTTTCTTCTTGAGTGTCGTAAACTTTCAAGAAGATCATCCAAGTCATTTGCTCAATTCTCTGTGCGTCACCATTGATACCTGCATCCTGACGCATGATATTCCGGATTCGCTTTATAATGTTATTTACTGCCATTTTTATGCCAATTTATATATCTGATACTCTAATTCTCTGATAGCTTGCTCATAACCGGCAATGCCACCAAATAGTTTTATAATTTTAGTTGGTTTTCCTATGCTATTGAATGGAGGTATCTCCAAGATGTTTGCTTTTTCAAAGTCGAGAATACCATTCTCTGCATATTTTTCAAGAAGAGCCTCCAACACTTCACGTGCTTTACCTTCATATTTTCCGAAGTAGTTACACTTCTTCACATTATTTGCTCTCTCTTTCCTTGTTAATGGAGGCTGGTCAAACGCAACGTGACATATCACATCGAATATGTCGGCATCCTTTAATGCCGGATTTGCTTCACGGACAGCGTCTATCAGGATGGCATACTCCTTTAATTCATCCATTATAGCTTGCTTGCGTTCAGCTTCTGTCCACGTCTGTATGAAATCATTCAGACTTTGGTAATGACGCAATAATTGCGTTCTTGCGAATGATTGAATACTTTCTGTTCTCATCGTCTTGCCATCTTCGCCTAACACAGATACTATCTCATGGGCAATACGGATATCCTTTCCATTGATAATATATTTTTCATGAGGCTCGGAAACTACGGTTGATGGACCATCAATTATTTTATATGGTTTGGGCTTTTTACCACCTCCCTTAGGAGGTTCAGGATCACCATCGAATGTAGGGTCTTTGAATTTTGCAGTAGCATTGCGGAAATCAAGGATTTCCAAATGCCACTTTCCCTTATCTTTTCTGAGTCGTGTACCACGCCCTATAATTTGCTTAAATTCAGTCATAGACCCAATTTCTTTGTCTATGACGATTAAGCCACAGGTTTTACAGTCCACACCAGTAGAAAGAAGTTCGGAGGTGGTTACAATCACTGGATAAGGCTCATCCACACTAATAAAGTTATCCAATTGTTTCTTACCCTCCTTATCTTCACCGACAATGCGTGTTACATAGTAAGGTGATTTCTTGCACAAATCGCTATTCATATTGATAAGCAAAGTTCGCATTTCTGCTGCTTCCTCAATATCAGAACAGAATACAATCGTTTTTGTCATACGACCGATGTCATGCAGCATTTTGGTAATTCTGTTTGCTACAACCTTGCGTCTTAACTTAATAGCAAGGTCACGCCCTATATTTTGTCTTTGATATAATTTCTGCTCAATCTCCTTACCTAACAAATCTATCTCACCCTCTTCAGGAGTCCAGCCTTGCAGGTCAACGTTGATAAAGTCAGCAGTAACCCTATACGGAGCCAAAAAGCCATCGTTGATACCTTGAAGTAGCGAGTAGGTATACACAGGTTCACCGAAATAATCAAGGTTATTCGCCCCTTCATCGGCTTTAGGAGTAGCTGTCATACCTATTTGAGTAGCCGTATTGAAATATTCCAAAACTTTGCGCCATGCTGAATCGTCCTTGGCACTTCCTCGGTGACACTCATCAACTATAATCAAGTCAAAGAAGTTTGGCCGAACTTCCAAGAAGGGGTCGGGCCTACCTTCTTTTCCAACCAACTGATGATACAGAGCCATATACATCTCATACGATGAATCAATTTTTTCTTCACCCTCTCCAACTGAAGTTATCTTAGTCATAAACTTCTTGAATGGCTTGAAATCCTGAGTCATAGTTTGGTCTATAAGGATATTGCGATCTGCAAGATAAAGGATTTTCTTCTTTGCTCCACTCTTATGGAGCCTATGGATTATCTGGAATGCCGTAAAAGTCTTACCCGTACCGGTAGCCATTACCACAAGTACACGTTGTTGCCCTTTTGCTATGGCTTCAACAGTGCGGTCAACGGCTATACGTTGGTAATATCTTGGCTCATGACTATGGGCATCATAGTAGAATGGGGTCTCTATAATATTAAGTTCATCAGGAGTATAGTTTTTGGATGCAAGATAACGGTTGTACAGCTCCTCTTCTGTCGGGAAGTCTTCTAACTTAATCTCAGTTTCTTTACCTGTGATAAAGTCATGTTCCAAGAAAGCATCACCATTACTGGAGTATGCAAATTTCAAGTCAAGGATTAAAGCATAATCCATAGCTTGCTGCATACCACTTCCAACAGTGTGCTTGTTGTCTTTTGCTTCAACCACTGCGATAGGTTTACCGTTGTGGTACAATAGATAATCAGCCTTTTTACCCTCTGCTACTGAGTGCTGGTTGCCAACAACAAGTACTCGACCGTCCGTAAAATAGTATTCTTCACGCATATTTACGCTTACTGCCCACCCTTTTTGTTGAAGTGCAGGAGTAATTAACAGAGTGCGTATCTCTTGTTCTTTAAGTTTTTTCTTGTTTACCTCCATGACAATAAGTTGTTTATGATTTGTTACTGCTGACAATCAAATCTTTTACATCAATATTAAGTTAAGGGCATTGCCTATGTCGTTGAGTGTCTTAATATCCGGTTGAACTGAATTACTACACCATTTACTCACAATGCAGTTGGATTTCCTAATTTGTCCTGCAAGCCATTTTCCTATTTTCTGTTGTTCTGCAAGTACTACTTTCAGTCTATTCAAATTAGCTATAGGGTAAAATGTTTTAATCAGAGAGCAAATTTATATAATTTATCTGATAGTGAAGCAACTTCCGATAATAATAAATTATTAGGAAGTAAAAATCTGGCTTAATTCCGGCTAAAACATGAGATTTTACAGATAGAAGAAGAAAAATTATGGATACAAAATAATTTTTCAAGGGTGGTTTTACAGAAGGACTACCCATTTTTTACACTTACTGTAATATTACTTATGTCAAAATTGATAATTCCAGATAACATATCTGACATACTTATAGTATCATTATTAAAATTAACTAATTATTCCGATTAAGTTATCTTTGAAGGATTGGCAAGCCACCTTATTCACAGAGACTAGACTGTAATGGATGGTGAACTACATATCGACACGTTCCCCAACTTAACTCCGGTCTGAGCAAAAGAGAGAACTAACAGAGAAACAGCCGAACTTCTTGCACGAAAAAGAACGGTGTTATAAAACAGAAGCCCACTCTTTCTTCACGACCTTCTATAATCTGAACTGGAATGCAAATGGTAAAATATCGGCGGAAGAAGTAGCCAACAGAGTAAATAGCACCCTTGAAAAGCATCTTGTAAATGAAGAAAAGTTCGGTGTAAACAATGTATTGCAAAAGAATTTTATAGTCGAACAAAAGCAAAAATAATAGACTTGGTTTGGTTATACCAGCACTTTCTTTAACAATAGAAGGCATGTCTATTATAAAATAGGGAATCTAAACGAACCGCTGAAAAGAGTATTAAAGTTCTCCATGACTATGTATAAAAGATTCGGACAAATCCGATTATTGGCGCATTATTGTAAAAGCATAAACAAAGGAATAGTCCTATGATAATATTTATACCAACGTGAATCCGATATAGCCACTCAAAACAGTTTCCCCCTTTACAAACTCATATTCTCTAAGCTACATCCTAATAACTACGAGAAGCAAATTTCATTTTCTGAACCAATCATCAAATCATACGTCGATACTATTTGCCTAATGCCCTCTTATCTTTCATAGTCCGGAAATACTTCTATCTACATAAACTGTCATAGCTTACATTCATAGTTACAACAAAGAATATCTCTCTGTATATCAAAAAACTTATCAAAGGTACCCTTTCATCATTACTCTATCTCCGATTTCCTATCTTCATCAGCACCAGCCCGATAACAATCCAGACCATCTCCCGCACCCGCGTAATCAGAGCGGCAAATACCCCATATGCTCCGGATAAAGACAAACCGGCTACCGCCAGGGCAAAGCCTCCTTCCCTGCCCCCTAATTGCATGGGAAGAAAGAAAAGCAGATTGGCCAGTAGGGAAGAGAAAGCGACGATCAGAATGCAACCGACAAAACTGACATCCGTAGTCAATACATTCAGAATCAACCAGACTTCAAGACACCCCACAATGCGAGCGGTATACTCTAACCCCAATGCCGAATAAAAGGTACTTTTGCGCTGTTGATGAAGCAGTGCTATCTGACTGTCTATGGTTTCCAGTTTTTCTTTGTGAAGTTCCGCGAAGCGGACTGCGCGCTTCTTCAAGAAAGGGATATGACTGCCCAGACGTATGCATGCCACAGCCATACCGTTCCGGTAGCCTTTGATAAAAAGAGTGACAAGTAAAAGGCAGAAAAGTGTGATCAACCCCAAGACAATGCCCATCCCCCAACCGACCGGATAAAAAAAGACATAAATCAACACCGAGCTGAGCCAGAAACAGAAATGCGAGAAGATATGCATCATCACATACAGGATGACCGAAGATGTGGCACGCTCCACTCCGACATAAGGAGTAAGCTCCATAATCCGGTAGGGTTCCCCTCCCATAAGTCCCACAGGAGTGACATAATTCAACGCAAAACCGGAAACCGTGAATTTATAGAGCCGGGCGAACGACAATGAATTCACCGGACCGCTACTACGAAGAATGATATACCACGAAAGGGTATTAATCAGATAAATAAAAAGCCAAAGGACCAGAACCAGCGGCAGATAAAATCCGGCACGCCGCAGGTTGTCCAGCAGCTCATCATAGGACACATCGAAAGTGAACAGCATGATGATGACGGCCAGGATGCCAAAGGCCAAAAACAAATTACGAAATTTATTCTTCAAAACAATATACAATTTAACGCATCAAAGATAACGTTAATAATGTATACAATGATACAAGAATAGATCGTTTAACAAAACACTTTCTTGCACAGGCTGTTTTTAATGAGAAATTAAACCTAAACAAATTAACTATGGATTGGATTGTACATCAACTTAGGGTACACCCCGAGCTGGCTATCTTCCTGACCCTTTTTATGGGCTTTTGGATTGGAAAAATCAAAATCGGAAAGTTCAGCCTGGGAGTTGTAACAAGCGTATTGCTGGTAGGAGTCCTTGTCGGACAACTCGACATCACCGTCGACGGACCTATCAAATCTGTTTTCTTTCTGCTTTTTCTTTTCGCTATCGGCTATAAGGTCGGTCCTCAGTTTTTCCGCGGACTGAAAAAGGACGGACTCCCTCAAATGGGGTTTGCCGCCATCATGTGTGTATTCTGCCTGATCATCCCTTGGATACTGGCTAAGATTATGGGGTATAATGTAGGTGAGGCTGCCGGATTACTGGCCGGATCGCAAACCATCTCTGCCGTAATCGGCGTGGCCGGAGACACGATTAACGAACTGAACATCTCTCCGGAAACCAAAGAAGCATATAATAACATTATCCCGGTGTCCTATGCCGTAACTTACATCTTCGGTACGGCCGGCTCTGCATGGGTATTGGGTTCACTCGGCCCGCGACTGCTGGGGGGACTCGATAAAGTGAAAGCTGCCTGCAAAGAACTGGAAGCCAAAATGGGAAATAACGAAGCGGATCAACCCGGATTCATGGCAGCCGCCCGCCCCGTTACTTTCCGTGCTTATAAAATAGCCAACGAGTGGTTTGGTGACGGTAAACGGGTGTCAGATCTTGAAAGTTATTTTCAGGAAAACGATAAACGCCTGTTTGTGGAACGAGTGCGCCAGGCGGGAGTCATCGTAAAAGAGGTTAGTCCGACTTTTGTACTGAAGAAAGGCGATGAGGTGGTACTGAGCGGCCGACGCGAGTATGTGATCGGTGAAGAGGACTGGATCGGTCCTGAAGTATTGGACCCGCAGTTGCTGGACTTCCCTGCCGAGGTATTACCCGTTATGGTCACCCGCAAAACGGTTGCCGGAGAAAAAGTCAGCACCATCCGGGCCCTGAAATTTATGCACGGTGTCAGCATTCGCCGCATCAAACGGGCAGGTATCGACATACCGGTATTGGCCCAGACCGTGGTCGACGCCGGTGATATGGTAGAACTGGTGGGTACCAAACATGAAGTGGATGCGGCAGCCAAGCAGCTGGGATATGCCGACCGGCCGACCAACCAGACAGACATGATCTTCGTCGGATTGGGCATTTTGATAGGAGGACTGATCGGCGCACTCAGCATTCACATGGGAGGAGTCCCCATCAGCCTCAGCACTAGCGGAGGAGCCTTGATCGGCGGATTATTCTTCGGATGGCTACGCAGCAAACACCCTACTTTCGGACGTATTCCCGAACCCGCTCTCTGGATACTGGACAACGTGGGGCTGAACATGTTTATTGCCGTTGTGGGCATTGCTGCAGGTCCCAGCTTCGTGCAAGGGTTCAAGGAAGTGGGTTTAAGCCTGTTCATCGTAGGCGCACTGGCCACTTCCATTCCTCTGATAGCAGGCATACTGATGGCAAAATATATCTTTAAATTCCATCCGGCACTGGTATTGGGATGCACAGCCGGCGCACGTACCACTACGGCTGCATTAGGAGCCATCCAGGAAGCCGTTGAAAGCGAAACTCCTGCTTTGGGATATACTGTGACGTATGCTGTCGGGAATACTCTTCTGATTATCTGGGGAGTAGTGATCGTATTACTTATGTAGAAACAGATTTTTAATATTAACTAAACATAACTCTTGATATAATGATGAAAAGTAATGAAAACAACGGAGCAGTAACTAAAAGTTTTGCTAAAAAGATGGAGAGCATCAGTCCTTTCGAATTGAAGAACAAACTGATTGAAATGGCTGACGAGAGCATCAAGAAGATAGCCCACACCATGCTGAATGCCGGACGTGGAAATCCGAACTGGATTGCTACCACTCCGCGCGAAGCGTTCTTCCTTTTAGGTAAATTCGGATTGGAAGAGTGTAGGCGTGTGATGTACCTGCCGGAAGGAATAGCCGGTATTCCGCAAAAAGACGGAATTGCCGCCCGCTTTGAGACTTTCCTCAAGACCAACCACAGCCAGCCGGGGGCAGAGCTGTTGAAAGGGACTTATCAATACATGTTGCTGGAACATGCCGCCGACCCGGATACCCTTGTCCACGAATGGGCGGAAGGAGTGGTAGGCGATCAGTATCCGGTGCCGGACCGCATTCTGCAATTTACCGAAATGATTGTGCAAGACTATCTGGCACAGGAGATGTGCGACCGTCGTCCGCCGAAAGGCAAATACGATTTGTTTGCCACCGAAGGCGGAACAGCAGCCATGTGCTACGTTTTCGACTCTCTGCAAGAAAACTTCCTGCTCAATAAAGGGGATGGAATCGCCTTGATGGTACCTGTCTTCACTCCTTATATTGAAATTCCTCAATTGAGACGCTATGAATTTAACGTTACGGAAATATCTGCGGATCAGATGACGACAGACGGATTGCACACCTGGCAATACAAAGACGAAGATATAGACCGCCTGAGAAACCCGCAGATCAAGGCACTCTTCATTACCAATCCCAGTAACCCGCCCAGTTATACACTGAGTCCCGAGACTGCCGCACGGATTGTAGATATTGTGAAAAAAGACAATCCGAACCTGATGATTATTACAGATGACGTATACGGAACATTCAGTCCGCATTTCCGCTCACTGATGGCCGAATTACCGCAAAACACTTTGTGTGTCTACTCTTTCTCCAAATATTTCGGAGCCACGGGATGGAGGGATGCCGTGATCGCTCTGCACGAAGAGAATATCTTCGACCGGATGATAGCTCACCTGCCGGAAGAGCAGAAGACAATTCTCAATAAGCGTTACTCCAGTCTGACTCTTACACCCGAGAAACTGAAATTCATCGACCGCATGGTGGCTGACAGCCGCCAGGTAGCTCTGAACCACACCGCCGGATTATCGCTGCCACAACAGACGCAAATGAGCCTGTTTGCTTCTTTCGCCATTCTGGATAAGGAAAATCGGTATAAAAACAAAATGCAGGAGATTATCCGGCGTCGCTTGAAAGCCCTGTGGGATAACACCGGATTCTCACTCGTAGACGATCCGCTGCGTGTAGGTTACTACAGCGAAATAGATATGCTGGTATGGGCCAAGATATTCTATGGAGAAGAATTTGTCAGTTATCTGAAGAAAACTTACAGCCCGCTGGATGTTGTTTTCCGCCTGGCCAACGAAACCTCACTGGTATTGCTTAACGGAGGAGGTTTTGCCGGACCGGAATGGAGCGTACGTGTATCACTGGCTAACCTGAATGAAAAGGATTATGTGAAAATAGGTCAGGGAATCAAACGGATACTGGATGAATATGCCGTGAAATGGCAAGAATCACGGAAATAGAATCCTGAATCTTGTCAGTCCGTCGGCGTATGTACGCAATGAAAACGTGCAGCCATGACGGCTCAGAACTTCGCGAATAAAAATCAAACCGATACCTTGTCCGTTGGGTTTGGTAGAAAAGAAGGGACTGAAGAGTTTTGCTTCAGTCTCTTTTGATATACCGGGTCCGTTATCCACCACTTCGATAGCTGTAGGCAATGAAGTACGAATGATGATCTGCCCGTCCTGTCCGATACTCTCGGCTGCATTCTTAATAATATTTACCAATACTTGTTCAAACAGGGACGCATCCAGCTTCACATCGTCCAGAGATTCGTCACATATCAGTTGCAACCGGATGTTCCGGTCATTGCACATCCCTTCCATAAAGCGCTTGCAGGTAAATGCAAGGTCATTCAGGTTGGTCGGAGTAAAACGGGGCTCGGGAATCTTCACCACATCGGCAAAGCGGGTAATGAAATGACTCATAGAAAAACAACGCTCGGTACATACGCGCATCACATCGCAAATATCCTCCATACCTTCCGACTCGGACAATGCCTGCTCTACCGTATCCAATGTGGAAGTGATGCCCGCTGTTGTATTATTCACCTCATGCGCAATCATACGGATCACTTTCTCGTATGCCTTCTTCTCAGCTTTCATCACTTCATCGGTCAATCCTTCCATCAGATAGAAAGGATGCTGGAAGCCGCGGTCCACAAATGAAGAGTGGGTGCATTTATAGATACTCGAGTCGTTCAGCCGGACGGTGCTGGTTGCTCCATTCGGAATGGCGGCCAGTTCCAGGGCAAGCGGAGAATCGATTTCCGACAATTTCCTGCCCTCGGCTTCTTCCGGACGGACTCCCATCATCTTCATCGCCATGGGGTTGAGTTGAGATACCTCTTCGTCCAGCGTCATGATAATAACGCCCATGGGGGAAGCATTAATCATCAGGTCGAGAAAATGATTCTGTTCTCGCAAGCGCAGCCGTTCGTTTTTCAGTTGTTCCATCATGCGATTGAAAACATTTACCACACGGTCGGCCTCCTGCTGCCCCACATGGCTTAACCGGCTACTGAAGTCCTGTTCTCTGAGAAGTTCCATACCACTGCCGATGGTGTTCATCGGTTTCACGATTTTCCGGTAAAACAAAATAAGATACAGCATCAGGAGCAGCATCAATGCTTCGGCAATATAGAGATACTTCACGACAACGGTTTCGGATATATAAATCAGAAAACCCATGATAGCGACCAAGAAGAAAACAAGTATGAAGAAGAATCCCTTTACTGACATGTGATTGATGATTAACGATTAACGGACCATGATAAGCAACGGGTTACTTATCACCGATATCATATTTCTCCAAACGGCGATACAATGCTGCACGACTGATTCCCAATGCGGTAGCCACCTGGCTGAGATTCCCTTTATAGCGTTCCAGTGCCTGAAGAATCGTTTGCTTTTCAATTTCATCCAAAGTCATTCCCGCAAATGAAGAAGAGGTTGCCACACTTTCGTCATGACGTTGGTATTGGTTCTCGAAATCGATTGCATCCAACACTTCCTTTCCGCTGACCAGAATCGTACGTTCTACCAAGTTCTTCAATTCACGGATATTGCCCGGAAAAGGTAAACGGCTCAGGAAGTTCAACGCATCCGACGAGAATTCTGTACGGGGCAGATTGTTAATCTCCGCCTGACGGTCGGCAAAGTGTCTGGCAAGCAATGGTATATCTTCTCTGCGTTCTCTCAGTGCAGGCAGTTTTACGGTTATCAGATTGATACGATAGAACAGGTCTTCACGAAAAGTGTGTTCGCTCACCATCTTACTCAGGTCGGCATTCGTAGCCGAAACCACCCGGATATCCGTCTTACGCGGGCGACTGTCTCCCAACACCTCAAAGGTCTGGTCCTGCAATACCCGCAGCAGCTTTACCTGGCACGACGGATCGAGGTCCCCGATTTCATCCAAAAAAATAGTTCCTTTGTTCGCCATTTCAAAACGCCCCATACGGTCGGCAGTGGCATCTGTAAACGCACCTTTTTTATGACCGAACATTTCACTTTCGAAAAGGCTCTGTGAAATTCCTCCCAGATTGACTTTTACAAAAGGCTGGCGGACACGTTGGCTATTGATATGGATGGCTTCGGCTATCAGTTCTTTACCCGTTCCGCTTTCACCCGTGATTAATACGGGAGCATTGGTAGGAGCAATACGTGCTACCGTATTCAATACCTCCATCAACCCACGGCTTTTGCCTATGATATGGCTCCGGTTGAGTGTTCCGCTTTGCTCTTGCGGAGTGTCTTTGGGAGTGGCAGTCAGTTCGAGTGCCGTCTCGATGCGCTGCAACAGAGCAGCGTTATTCCAGGGTTTCGTGATAAAGTCGAATGCACCGGCCTGCATCCCTTGTACAGCCAACTGTATACTGCCCCAGGCAGTCATCAGAATGACCGGGACATCGGGACGAAAAACCTTTACTTGTTTTAAAAGCGTCAATCCTTCTTCACCGGAAGTGGAAAGTGTAAAATTCATATCCATCAGGATCAGAGAAGGAGCTTCCGAACGAACTACTTCCATCGCCTCACGCGGGCCGGTCACTGCAATTACCTGATAACCGGCGCGTTTCAGCATAAAACTCAGGGAAGAGCGGACTCCGCTATCATCATCTATAATTAAAAGCATAGGCATCAATTTTTGAGTTGCAAAACTACTCTTTTTTGGTTTAAAACCAAAGGTACGTTGGTTTAAAAGGTAAGACCTCTTGGTTTAAAACCAAAGAGGCGTTGGTCTGAAACCAACAGCCCTCCTGTTTAAAAAGAACAAACACACAATTATTTTTTTACAATATCTTCAAAATCAGCTTCCAGGGGAGTATTGTTTAGGAAATCCCACAACGTCAGGCTACGGAGTTGATAATAGTAATACCAATACCAGTACAGTTCGTTGATATGTTTTTGGCGGGCATCGTCTTTCGAGTTCTGGGCGTCGTTCAGATCGAGTGTATTGATCTTACCGATCAGGAATGTTTCGACACTCGTCTTATAGCGCTGTTGCGCAATCTTATCGGCCTCATTGGCTATGGAAAGCTGCTGTGCCTGATTGTTGAAATGCTCGACTAGCAGGAAGATGTCCTGATCGAAATCCATCTGTTCCTTCTTTATCTTGGACAGGGTAACGTCCCGGTTACTCTTGGCTACCCTCACTTTTCCACGGCGTTTGCCCCAGTCGAGGATTGGAATTTTAACACCGACCTCAACCACCTGATTGTCTAGCAAATTGTGATAGGCAGGAGATAAGTCTTTATTCAGTCCCGTATAACCTACATTGGCAAAAAGATCGACGCTCCTGAGATTTCCCCGGGCTGTTGCAACTTCATATTCGGCCTCTAACTGACGACGACGAATATTGTGGGCAAACGAATTGCGTTCCAGTGCTTTGTTCAGCACTTGGTTGTATTCCATCTTTAGGTTGGGAGCCGATTCCGGTACCACAGGTTCCAGTATCAGGTCGTTTCCTATGGCCAGGAAAGAGCGCAAACGGAACATATGGGCATTGAGGTTGCTTTCTGCATCCGTCACGGCAGCCCGGGCTTTCAGGGCGGCAAGCTTCAGTTGCAGAAGTTCATTTTCTGAGATTTGACCCATTTTTCGTTTAGCCCCGGCCACCTCGTACAAACGGTCGGCATTCACCTGATTTTGTCGGGCAGTGCCCAGTGTCTCCTTTGCCGACAGCAAATTGAAAAAGTAAGTGATCGCATTCATGGTCACCGTCTCCGTCGCAGTAATAAAAGCAGCTTTCGCCTCTTCGTAACGCACCGGTTCGATACGGCGGTTCCACTTCAGGTTGTTTACTCCGAAAATGGGCTGAGTCAGTTGAAGGGCGATAGGGACAGACATGAACTGCCGGCTTCCTCCGGAACCTAACTGTTTCATAAAGTCGAGTGAAGAGGACAATGAAACTTTACCTCCCGTAAACCAGATGTTCTGGTCGATAGACAAAGCACCGTTCAATCCTAACTTATTACTACGGACAAACGAGTAAGAGCCATCTTCATTCTGATAACTGTTATACTGCTTGCTGTAACTGGGCAATGTACCGCTGAAGTTTACTTCCGGAAGAAGATCGGCGCGAAACGTGCGGTACTCCCAATAAGCTGTCTTCAGCTCATTCAGAGCTACTGCTGCATCTACAGACTGTGTTCGTGCCAGTGCAATGGCTTCATTCAAGGTGATTTCCTGCGTTTCCTGCGCACTCAGCGCCAACGAGCAAAATGCAAAAGCAGAAAGTAGAAAGTATCGTTTCATATAATATTCGTTTATTTACCGGCTGAAAAGCAAACCCCGTGCCAAAAGTGAATACCGGGGAAACGGGAACACGAAACAAAGAGCAATGAGTAAGGGAGGTTGAGGGAGTAAAAGGGAAAATAAACGGGAAAAGAGAAAGGGTATAGGGAAAGAAACGATGGATGCAAAATAGGAAAAACGATAATGGAGCAGCCTCTTTCGGACGGGTAACCACGCTGTAAATGAACAGAAAAGAGAGGGATACACCCTCCGGTGAAAGGTAGCGGCTACTGATCTTTTAGTATCAGGAACATCCACCGTCCGTTCCCTCCGTTCACCGCTCTTCATTCATCGTTCATCGCTTATCGTTCACCACTCATCATTCACTGTTTATCGTTCACCGCTTATCGTCCATCGTTCTTTCTGCTGTCCGAAAATGAACAGTTTGTTCGGAGACGGACGTCCTCCGGTATCATTATTCGCAAATATCCGGAAGGCGGACAGTGAAACGGGTTCCGTGCCCTTCTTCTGAAGCAACGGTAATCATCCCGTTCAGACGTCCTACGATAGTCTGGCAAATACTCAGTCCGAGCCCCGCACCCTGGGTAAAGCTATCTACCTTATAGAAACGTTCAAAGATATGCCTCAATCCATCTTCCGAAATACCTTTTCCGGTGTCTTCGACAAAAAGAGAAGTGTAGCCGGGTTCTTCTTCGGTATATCCGAATGTAATCGAACCTTGAGTCGTAAACTTAACGGCATTGTTGATCAAGTTGTTTACCACTTGTTGGAGGCGGACATTATCCGTCACCAGATACTTTTTGCTATTCTCCGGCAACTTCAGCACCAACTGCACTCCCGGAGGCATATTCAAACGCTGTGAATCGTATACATTCTTCATCAATAACGGAAGATTGTGACCGGCAAACTGAAAATCCATTGTGCCGGATTCTATACGGGACAAATCGAGAATATCATTGATAAGTGCCAGCAACAGTCCGCAATTCTTATTGATAGTCTCTATAAATAGCTTAACCTCTTCTTCGGTAAACCCGCTGGTATCGCTCAACAAATCAGAGAAACCTACAATCGCATTCAGCGGCGTACGTATCTCATGACTCATATTGGCAAGGAAAGCCGATTTCAATTTATCCGCCTGAAGTGCTTTATCACGCGCTGCGGTTAATTCCTCTTCGGTTGTCTTATAGCGTTGTATACTCTGGCATACTCCCAAAATACTGTAGGGCGTATCTGTTGTCAATCCTGCAAGCACCGACGTCCGATATTCCCACCACTCATAATTACCGTCACCACTAAGCTGACGGAAACTCATACGCGTACTCTGACTGAGGCCCGCCAGTGCCCGGTTGAAAATCTCGTATGCCGATTCCTGATCGTCCGGATGAATCATCCGGTCCATCTCGCCACGTGAAATGGTAGTCTTATTTTCCGCAAAACCAAAACGTGTCAGAAAGCCCGCAGGGAAAGTAAACAGGCCGGTGCGGATATTATATTGCCAAGGGTAGATAGAACTCTCGTCTACCGCCATACTGAAAAAACGCTTCTGCATCTCTTCATCCGATATATTACGGGCAGAGAGAGCCATTCCCGTAATTTTTCCATGTGCACGGATAGGAACAACCTCTCCTGAAACCGGGAAATAACTCCCACTGTGCACCTCTTGCATGAATGAATTTTCCGGAATGACTACACTGCTTTCTTCAGTCACCACCTGCTTGAGCATAGGACGGAGAATCTCTTTACCATTATTGTAGATCTTAAAAATACTGCCTGCCGGCAAGCCTTCGTAAGGTCGAGCGGCTTCATCTTTGGGCAAATGCAGCATCTTCAATAAAGAACGATTGGTAAAATGAATACGGAAATCGGTGTCGTAAGTGATCACACCATCACGGATGGAATGAAACACATTATCAAATTCATCACGTTGGGCCACCAACCGGTTTTGTATCAGCAGGCGGGTCTGGGCATGGATGCGACGGCGGGATTCACGACGGTTTATACGATACAGCCACACTATCAGGAACACCAGTAAAGCCAATATCGAACTATACAACAAGATGTACAGCATACGGTATTTCTCCATGTATGGCTCGTTAATAATGGTTCCGCCGATAGCACTCGCCTGCTTGGGATCTACCTTAAAAAACACAAGCTGCTTGAAATCGTACATAAACTTCAAAGGAGATTCAATGATTCCCACTTCCGAGGGAGATTTGCCACGCAGCACATCGGCGGCCGTCCGCCCTACTTCATGCGCCGAAGCATACGAATCGGCATCATACGCGCCAAAGGCACCATTAGTCAACGCAAGGTTCTCGCACGAAAAGAAAGGCGCTTTTGAGTTACGACCGATAAAGGACATAAAAGACGACCACTTAGGAGCGATGATCAATGTCTTATGTGTATTGCGGGGATAGCAGGTAGAAGCAATAATTTTATTGGTTGTATCGGTCTGCGAATTATAAAAGGTCACCGTATATTCCGGATGCTCCTCCACAAAGCCTTCCCATTCGTTCATAAAATCATCTTTCCCTTTCGAACTCAGCAGGCTATTGTCGGAGATACAGACCACCTCCGTCCGGGTAGGGAAAAGGCGACTCGCCTGCCTCAGTAATTCTCCGAAATCGGGATTCGCCGTATATCCACACACATTGGGTAACGAATCGATCAGGCTGCCTTCCGGATATTTTATATTAAAAAAGACAACGGGCAACTGCAAGGCTAACGAGTCTCCGCATGTCAGCAAAGTATGAAAAGCCTCGTCACTGACGGTAACAATCAAGTCTGTTCCCCTTTCACGGGCCCGTTCGCAAAAACGACGCATAATCAGCTTTTCGGATTGATAAGTCCAGAAATTGGCATCCAGAAATTCGGTTGTAATATTCACTTTCAATCCCGATTCACCGAAACCGTCTTTCAACCCCCGGACCAAGTCATTATGCCAAGGTGTCTCCGGAGCATACGACTGAACGAAGAGAACATTATAAATACGTTCCGCAGCAGTGGAAAATCCCGGGAGTAATAAGAAAACAGATATAAGAAATATAGTATATAATCGTTTGTTCATAGCAAAAATCTGCGTTGTATCAGGATTGTGAACGCAAATATACGTTATAATCTTGAAAACAACGCAGATAGATGATAAAATATTGCGATAAGCTTTTATTCTTCGTGCAATGCCTCCGCCGGCTGGATTTTCATAGACTGACGGGCCGGGAACCAGATACCTGCCAGGATCATCAGTGCCATCAACAGTAACGTGATGCCTTCGCACAACATAAAGCGACCGACAGAGAAAGTAGAAAAGTACCATGAAGGTGTCAGTTCACTCTTTGCAATATAGAAATCGACACCAATGGCCAACGGAGTAACCAGAAGAAGCATCAGCCAACCTTCGCTCAGCAAACGAAAGAATACGCTTTGCTTACTCCCTCCTACTGCCATCATCAGCGCCATCTCACCTTTACGCTGCTGGGTACGGAACCAGAATGTTCCCAATAACCCCAGAAAAATATTGAGCAGCAAAAAGCCCATACCTACCAGATAGTTACGTAAAGTATTCATATCGTCCAACTGGAACGTATGCCGTATGTCCCGGAATGAACTTACCTTAGTCAGAAAAAGATTGCCCACCCGATACTGGGAGGGGGCATCCTTCATCAATTGTTCGGCAAAGGCGGCAGATTCGTTTTTGTTCGTACGCAAACAGATTTCATTGCCCGAAGCCAACCGATTCTCCGGTAACAAGATGACTGCGGACCGGCTATAAGCACCGGAGGAAAAATCATCATAACGGACCACTTGGAGCGCTGCCACCAATTTGGATAAATGGGCAGTGTCCTGATCCAGACAAAACTCTTTGCCTACATAGTCTTTCAAATCGATCTTATAACGTGACTCGAACACATTACGCGATACCATAAAAGTACCTTCCTTCAACAGAGCAGCTAATTGTTCCGGAGTTTCTCCGTTGGCTCCCTGATAACGGAAAACACGGAAGAAGTCGGGCGTCACCCAACGACGGATGTTGTACTTGCTCTCCATGGTATCCAGGCGTACGTCCATCCCACTGTTACTTCCGTTGTACGGGAAAGAATTTTGCGACATACTCACCGCCTCGACTCCGGGACGACGACGAAGGCGATCCAGTAACTCACGCATATCTGCATGTGCTTCCTCATCCGTACGGTTGGCTATGTAGTCGGGACTTTTCTCTGTCAGGTAATCGAACTCCACCCGATAGGTATTCTCAATATCGAACCCGCGAGGTTCAAAATAGGTATAAAGGGTGACAAACATATAATCGACTACATACCAAAGCACAATGCTTACCAGCAGCAGTTCTATGAACAGCCAGGAGTTAGAGCGCCGTTCGTTTACTATTTGTTTCAACAGTTTCTTATTCATCGTTTGTGTAGTGTTTAGTTAAGCTTTCCGCTAAGAGCATTTATAATAGACATCCGCGATGCCCTCCAGGCCGGCCATCCACTACTCAGCAGATTCAGTGCCAAACAGAAAAGTAATGCATAAATAAAAGTAGAAAATTTAAAAAGCATTTTCCACTCGATAACCGGAGCCGTGTTAAGGTAGTACATCAATCTGCTATCGGCAAAAAGCGTACCTCCCCAACAATAAGATATGATCAGACAGAACAACAGTCCGAGCACTCCGGCCATCAAAGTCAGTACCAGATTCTCGGCAACAATCTGCCCCATCACTCCCCCACGGGTAGCTCCGAACGAACGCCGTACACCAATCTCGGCAACGCGTTGTCTCAAACGGCTATGGGTCATCGAGCTCAGATTGATGGCAGGTACCAGTAACAGAATCAAAAATATAATGACTTGCTGACGAAAATAGGCTGTCATATCCGGCTGCACATTTGCCCACTTATGCTGCGACATCGTCAGTTGGTCATCCGGCTGCCCACGGTAGAAAACAAAATAATCACCCAACCCGGCGTTATAAGCCAAGCGGCGACGTTCGCACTCTGCACGGATAGCTTCGAAATCGGAAGAACTGCGGGCCAGGATCACAACTCGCATCACTCCCATAATCCCGTCACACCAGGTATTGTCTCCTCCCGTAATATGGGTCGATGAATATGGAACCCAAATCTGTGCATAGGCTGTCGAAGCCATTGAAGACACATCTTTCACCACTCCGCTTATCCGGTAGACCGCATCATTCACCAAGATCTCCTTACCGGACACCTGATGAGACGTACCGAAAAGAAGACGTGCGACACTCTCTGTTATAACAGCTACCGGAAGCCCGGATTTTACTTCCGCATCCGAATAAGGCTTACCGTCTATAAACGAAAAGTCGAATATCCTCCAGAAAGCTCCGTCGGTCTCGAGGGCATCGATCCCCGTACGTACACCACGGGGCAAAGCCACCTGCATGGTTTCGGGTATCGTATAGATACTGACTTCCTCGGCCGTCGTTAATCCTTCAAAACATCCTTTTGCTGTCTGCAGCCCCATCGGACCGTTACTCGATCCGTCATCACTCCAGTTTTTGTTGCTCGTGCTCATCTGTTTGACATGCAATAGCCGGTTACGGTTACTCTCCGGAGCAAAAGGGGTGGTTTTTATTTGCTGTTGCATGACCACTACCATAATCAGGCAAATGGTCAAAGCAGTGCCCAACACACTGATCGTAGTCAGCAAGGGCTGCTGTCTGAGTTGTGCAAGGGCCTGCTTGAAATATTGTTTAATCATTTTGTGCTTGTTACTATTTTCCTATTTTCAGTCCACCGGTATTGACACCGCCAACCCCGTTTCTTGATATTTTTGCGGTACCGGCTTTACCATTCAGGGTCATGCTTCCCACTCCATTGGCTTGGGCTTCCAATGCGTCACAATCAACCTTGACATTTACACAGCCCACTCCATCCAGTTTCACCGTGAAATCCTTACACTTCAAATTGTCGATATTAACATCTCCCACTCCTGAAAGGATCAGGTCGAAGCGCCTTGACCGAAGTGGTTCCCGGCAATTAAAGCTACCCACGCCTTGCAACTTCACATTGTCCAGATTGGGAGCCGTAATATACAATTTTATGTGTTTGGAATTATTGTTGTTTTTTTGATATCCGATCACTAAAACACCATTTTTCACAACTGTAGTAGTTTGGGATACGTATTCTTGCGGCCCCTCTATCCGGACGGAACAACGGTCGGACTGAGTGAAAAAAATATCTCCGACAGCCTCCAGCCGGATCATGGAGAAATCGGCAACTTTACGGTTACCGACAGCCAAGGTTTTATCTTCGGTAGTTTTACCACATTGGCAATCGGCACTGCATTGAGCTTGCACCGTATAACCGATGGCTCCCAGGAAAAGAGCCAAAGCTACGAGTATAATTTTTGCTTTCATTGTACTTTGTATTATTTATTGCACTTGACGTCCGTCGAAGAAGCGGATGGTGCGAGAGGTTTGTTTGGCCTGTTCTTCATTGTGAGTAACCATTACGATGGTACGTCCGTCTTCCTTATTCAGGCGATGAAGCAGTTCCATTACTTCGGCACCCATCTTAGAATCCAGGTTACCGGTAGGTTCGTCGGCAAGGATAATCTCGGGATTACCGATGATGGCACGGGCAATGGCAACACGCTGGCACTGACCACCGGAAAGCTGTGTCGGGAAATGACGCATACGATGGCTCAACCCCACCTTCTCGAGAACCTCCTGCGCCAACTTTCTACGCTCGGACGAACTGACACGACGGTAGAGTAACGGAAGCTCCACATTATCCAGTACGTTGAGTGAGTTAATCAGGTGGAAAGACTGGAAAACGAAACCCAGTGTCTTATTACGGAAAGCAGCCAATTCTTTATCTTTCATGCCTTCTGTATGTGTACCGTTTATTTCGATCGTACCCGTCGTAGGAGCATCCAGCAATCCCATGATGTTCAACAAAGTAGATTTACCACAACCCGAAGGTCCCATGATACTCAGAAACTCACCACGGTTGACTGTCAGATTCACGTTTTCGAGCGCTACTGTTTCAATCTCGTTTGTACGATAGATTTTAGAAAGAGAAGTTAATGTAATCATCACTTATAGTTTTAAATATTTCTTTTATTAGATTCTTGCTCAAATGATATGCCAAAAAATTAATTCCTTTAAATACAACCGCTTATGTTCCAAACAAGGTGTCCGATAATGAACACTCTGCCCGTAAATGAACTCGGAAGTGTCCCTCAACAGACATGCTTATTCTTCGTGCAGTGCTTCTGCAGGCTGAATGCGCATGACCTGACGGGCAGGTATACAAATCCCGATGACGATCATGACAACTATCGACACAAACGTCATAGCCTGCACAATCAGGAAACGGGTGACGGTAACAACCGGCATCGCATCGGTCAGCAAATCCATAAAGGCAAGATTCAGACTTATGACAGCAGCCGGCACCGTGGCCAGTATTAATAATAAAACCCCTTCACCGATCAGCAAACTTCTGAGGTTCGCACGGGTAGATCCCAAAGCCAGCCGAAGTCCCATCTCCGAACGCCGTTGCTGTGTCCGTATCCAAAATGTACCGATCACTCCCATCAGAATGTTCAGCAAGAAGAAGCCTAAAGCGGCAATCCGGGTTTTCACATCATTTATCTTCCCGTTGCTGCGGTAATAGTTCTCACGAAGATCGTCAAAAGAGGTAATATCCAGAAGATAAAAATTACCGACCCGAAGCTGTACCTTCATATCTTTACGGAAACGGGACGGAAAGTCCACACCATCCGCATCCGGACGGACACGCACACAAAACTCCGCATTATTCCCCCTCCACCCTAACAAAGCAGCCTCCGAATGACATTCGATATAAGTAGGGTAAAGCGGATAAAAATCATCAAAGCGGATGGTATTGCATATACCGCGAATGGTATGTGTCGGTTCTGTCTCGCCCCAATTCTTCACTCCTTTACCCAGTGCATCGGTTCCCTTAGCGGAAAACTCACGTTCGGTTTCGGCAGAAATGATCCATGTGTTTTCCTGAGTAGCCGCCTGTACAAGTGACTCGGTTTTTCCCTGCTTGTCAGTGATGCGGAATACCCGGAAATAATCGGGTGATACATTATATACATATCCGTGTACCCAAGTGGTATCTATCCCTCTTGAACCGCTGGAACTGTTTTGATTGTAAGGATGCGAACCAATACTCAGCGATACGGCCTCTACTCCCGGATAAGCCCTGAGGCGCGAAAGGATGGAGAACCATTGTTCTATCTTCAAGCTATCAGTATCACCGGGTTTATATTCCTTTCCTCCGGGAGGTATCGAAGCTAGTTTTACCCGATAAACGTGCTCGGTATCAAAACCGAGCGGAGTGGCATATAATCTTCCGGTTACGTACAGATAGTCCATTACATAGAACAGGCAGACTGAGACAATCATCAGTTCAAACCACAACCAGGCGTTGACAGAGCGCTGGGCCCATATCTGTTTCAATAAATGTTTTATCATGATTTCTTCTATTTAATGGCATTGACAATGTTGGTGCGCGATACACGAATGGCTGGAATTCCCGCACTCAGCAGATTCATCAACAAGCAGAACAATAACGCACAAACAAATACAAACGGTTGAATGACCATACCTGCGGATACTTGAGTGTCCACTCCATAATACCCCGACATAGAAGTATTGAGTAACCAGTCACGCATACACAGCACGGCTATGTACGACAAGATCAGTCCCAATACACCTCCCATCAATGTAACAACCAGATTCTCGGCGAGCACCTGCCGGAGAAGTTCTCCACGAGTGGCACCGAAAGCACGTCGCACACCGATCTCTTCCATCCGCCGGCGCATACGCGAAAGTGTGATACCGCTCAGGTTAATGGCAGGCACCAACAACAGGATGGTAATCACTACGATATAAATCAGAACCAACCGCGATGTATCCGGATCATCAAACGGATTATCACGGGCCAAAGACATCAGGCGGGTGTCGGGCGCACCTCCAAGCAACAATTTCAGTTCTTTCTGATTGGCGTTCATACGGTCTACATTCTGTTGTGCCTCGGCTCGAACTACATCCGGATCGGCCCCCTTGGGTACCAGGATATAACATGAATATCCTCCTTGCAGACCCTCGCTGACACTACGTTCATAATCCGGCAATGCCGTATAAGGAGCCCAAGCCTCGGCATAAGCAGCCTCGGCCAGTACCGACACATCGGCCACTACTCCACAGACGGTATAATCGACAAATCCTAATGAAATGATACGTCCCACCGCATTGTCGATGCCAAACAGACGACGAGCCAACGAGCGGGTCACTACCAGTTTCTTCTCGCCGGACACAAATTCCTGCCCGTAAGGTTTACCATGCAGAAAGCGGAAACCAAATACACGCCAAAAATTATCATCCGTATAACTGACCGCACACTTCACTTCCCGGGTTCCGTCGGGAGTAGCCGCCAAAGACGTCATGCTGTAGTGCACGGCGCTCACCGCTTCCGCCGTAGTCATTGGATAGAAACATTCTTTAATGGTACGCAGTGATAACTGATTCCCCATATTCCATCCTTTATCATCTATTTTCTGAGCAATCGTCATCTCGATCGACAAGGTACGGTCGCGATTTATCTCCGGTTCATAGTTGGCTGTTCTTGCCTGATAGATAAGTACAATGCACATTATCATGGCAATGGCCAGTGCCGTACCAATAATGGCAATAACACTCAGCAACTTATTCTGCTGAAGAAGAACAAGTGACTGCTTAAAGTATTGCTTAATCATAAGCTCTTTTTATTAGATTGTATTTTGCATTCCTTTATTGCTTACTGTACCTGACGTCCGTCGAAAAACCGGACGGTACGTGAAGTCTGTCCGGCCTGTTCCTCATTGTGAGTTACCATTACGATGGTGCGTCCGTCTTCTTTATTCAGGCGATGAAGCAATTCCATCACCTCGGCACCCATCTTAGAGTCCAGGTTACCGGTAGGTTCGTCGGCAAGGATGATCTCGGGATTACCGATAATGGCACGGGCAATGGCAACGCGCTGGCACTGACCGCCGGAAAGCTGTGTCGGAAAATGACGCATGCGATGACTCAAACCGACCTTCTCAAGAACCTCTTGTGCCAGTTTACGACGTTCGGAAGAAGCTATGTGGCGATACAACAAGGGAAGTTCCACATTATCCATTACGTTAAGTGAATTTATCAGATGGAAGGACTGGAATACAAAACCAAGCGTTTTATTACGGAAAGCGGCCAGCTCTTTATCTTTCATACCCTCTGTATGTGTACCGTTTATCTCTATTGTCCCTGCGGTAGGGGCATCAAGCAAACCCATAATGTTCAGTAAAGTCGATTTGCCACAACCGGAAGGTCCCATAATGCTAAGGAATTCACCACGATCAACTTTCAGGTTGACATTCTCAAGGGCTACTGTTTCAATCTCGTTTGTACGATAGATTTTAGAAAGAGAGGTTAATGTAATCATAACTTTAGTTTATTTAGATGTTTCATTTTGTTCTATATCGATTCCACACAGACGAGATAGAATCAAATGGTATGCCAAACAGATAACTTCCTCATAAATCGTATATTAAGCAGAGAGTTGGGTGTCCGAAAATGAACATACTGCCCGTTGGTGAACTAAAAGTTCTATTAATTTCGGGTACATTGGCAGGAAAAATGCCGACGATACAACCCTAATTACGGATATTTTTACCCCTATTCCTGTTTTAATCTCCTCACCCATACTACATATAATGAAAATTCTTACATTTGTCACAGAATAAACAACCAGATGTCCTATGGAAGAAGTAATCAAGCTCAACTCGGTAGACCAGTATAATAAAATGTATGGTCTCGAGACATTGCACCCTTTGGTAACGGTAGTCGACTTGTCGAAAGCCACAGTGTTTCCCACACATTTCACTCTCAATTATGGATTATACGCTCTGTTCCTGAAACAGACAAAGTGTGGCGATCTGCGTTACGGACGGCAAATGTATGACTATCAGGAAGGCACAGTGACAAGTTTCGCACCGGGACAAGTAGTCGAAGTAAAGCTAAACGATGGTGTACGCCCGATGTCACACGGAATACTTTTCCATCCCGACCTTATCCGCGGCACGTCTTTGGGACAGGAAATCAAGCACTACTCGTTCTTTTCATACGCATCGAATGAAGCCCTGCATCTTTCGGACGACGAGAAAAAGATTTTTCAGGATTGCCTTGACAAGGTACAACAGGAGTTGTCCCGTCCGATAGACAAGCATAGCAAGCGCCTGATCGCAAGAAATATCGAATTGTTATTGGATTATTGCATGCGTTTCTACGAACGTCAGTTCGTGACACGTTCGAAAGTGAACAAAGATGTATTGATGAAGTTCGAAGACCTACTCGATGTCTATTTCCAAAGCGAACAATCGCCAAACGAAAAATTGCCCACAGTTAAATATTTCGCAGACAAGGTAAACCTGTCATCCAACTATTTCGGCGATCTGATTAAAAAGGAAACCGGAAAGACCGCTCAAGAATACATTCAGGGAAAAATAATCAATATAGCCAAAGAAAGGATATTGGCTTCGGAAAAAACTGTCAGTGAAATCGCTTATGAACTGGGATTCCAATATCCGCAACATTTCACACGGATATTTAAAAAGGTGGTCGGCTGTACACCGACAGAATATAGGGTCATTCAGGTATGACAACTCCACCGGGCTATGAAACGTATTTCTAAATATACCGAAAACGTCTTTCACTACGGATCGGCAGATTGCACGGAGAAGAAATGATAGATCGTCTACATGATATATCGGTGCAATCTGCCGATCCGTGGTGAATTTTAAGTTTGATTACTCGTCCCGCAAAGCATCCGCAGGATTCATCCGGGCAGCTTTCGACACCGGGATGTAAGTAGCCACAAACGAAACAGCCAGGATCAAAATATATGAAATGGCTGATACAATAAGGAAGTGTAACACCGGACGATTCTGTATATAATCCGGATTCGGATCATCCGGCGCAAATGCAAAACCATTGAGATATACAATTTGGAATTGCGCCAAGGCTCCTATTACAAATGCAATAGTAACCATCCACCAGGCCTCCAGAAGAAATTGCCGGATCAACCGATGGCGAGTAGACCCCATCGTCATGTAAATTCCCATTTCCTCCCGCCGTGAGTTGCAACGTAACCAAAAAGTGCCGCCCATCCCCAAGAACACACAGAGTAGAAAAAATGCAGCAAGGATGATCTGCAAACGGATAGTGCCCGTAGTTCCCATATAATACTCAAAGTGTTTACTCACCGTTTTAAAATCCGTGAGTGACACCAGATAATAGTTTCCGATCTGCATCCGCGGACGCATCTCACGCTTAAAAGTCTCGGTGAAAGCTGGTGATGCCAGTCCGTCACGTACGCGGAAGCAGATGCGGGCCGCTCCCGGAAGATGGATTAATTCAGAAGTAGCTTTGAATACCAACGGACCGGGCTGACTGATACTCCTGATTTGCAAGGGATCGATTACAGCAGTCAACGGAGATTTACGGGTACTGTCTCCCCAATGTATCCATTTGTTCTGCGGATACTTTTCACCGAACAGTTTTTCGGCAACGTCAGGAGTCAGATAGATTCCCTGTTCTCCTTCCGCAAGCACCGGAGGTATTTCTCCCGTCCGGGCATCATGTATCCGGAAGACTCCAAAATAGTCGGTGCCGGACAGAAATGTCATCTGCTGTATATTTGCAAAGATCGTATCATTGAAAAGCTGTCCTCCATTCCAGGTACCGCTTTGCGGATATGAATTGAAAAAGCTGACAGTCACATCAGAGACTCCCGGATAGCGGCGTACCTGATCTACAATACGCATAAAATCAACCTGTTTCAATGAGTCCGAATCCAACTCCGGATTATATCTGGTATGATTGGCAGAGTATGCACCTATGCTCAGCAAGTAAGTATCAGTGAGGTCGTAATTGTCAGGCAATGCCTTGTCGGACAATAATACGTACACAGGGTCGACTACTCCCCATAAGAAATAAGTCACAACCACCAGTTCGCCCAGGATCCATCCGTTGGCAGCACGCTGGTTCCACAGTTGGCGGAGTATCATCATCAGGTTCATAGCTATTTATCTTTTATCGTTAAGCGAATATACAATATCTTTCTTCAAAGCATGCAGGGCCGGAATCAAAGCCGACAGCACATTCAGTATCAAACTGACCAGAAATGTAATGCCTATCACCACAGGATTCAGCAACATACCGGGAGTTAAGAAACTGTCAACTCCCTCGGGTATCACATCCGAATATGCACTTAGCAGGTCGGGTAACCAATTACGCCCGCAATAGACAATCAGATACGAAAGTAATAAGCCCAACAACCCTCCAAGCCCCGTAAGAAACAGATTCTCCCAAAAGACCTGCATCAGGAGCGAAGCTTTGGAGGCCCCGAAAGCCTTACGTATACCCATTTCAGAAAGCTGACGTTTCATCCGCGAAGCGATCATTCCTGCCAGATTCAGTGCAGGAACAAAAAGCAAAGCCAGCAGGATAGTCCCATACGTCCGTATCAGTTTTCCCCAATCGGGTGCCGAATTACAATATTCATAAAAAGTGCTTTTCCAATAAGATACGGGCTGTCCATATAAATCGACCTTGTATTTTTTTTGAGAGAAATTGTATTTACGGAACGCATCCCGCACTTCCCCGGCAACCTTATCTTTCGAACCGACAGAGGGTGCCAACATATAAACACTCAGATTTCCAATCAACTCATAACTGCCCTCTTTCTCCTCTACGACCTCAGCATCTACCGTCAGCGGCAACCAGATGTCGGCATACGTAGCAGGAGTAATGAAGGACACATCTTTAACCACGCCACACACTTGATATTCGTCCGAGTCGAGAACAAAGGTACGGCCCACCGGAGCATTATCTCCGTAAAGCCGGCGAGCCAACGTTACGGAAATAACGGCTTTGCGCAATCCGGAATCAAAATCAGCCCGGGTGAACGGCTTACCGTCTACAAAAGCGAAGCTGAAAACTTTCCAGAATCCGGCATCTACCAGTTTCACCTGTACCTCTTTCAGATCTTTACTCTCCGGCAGTTCAAGCAGCGATGTAGTATGCCCGTCCAAAGAACACCCCACAGCCTCGGCACTCTTCAGCGGATAATAGAAGCGTTTCACCGTCTGAAAAGATACATTCGAACTGAACCAGTTATTTTCATTGCCTTGCTCTATCGCAGTCATCCCTTTACTCACCAGGATTCGGTTCCGGTTCTCTTCGGGGTAGACCGGTGCCATCTTGATGTAATAAATGATCACCAAGCTCATGGTCATGGCAATGCCTAATCCTGTACCAAGCACGTACACACTGCTGAACAAAGGATTTTGTTTCAGCAGTTGCCAGGCTTGTTTGAAATAAAGTTTAATCATACTGTCTTATGGGTTTAACGAGTGATCATTCGTCACGCAGCGCATCTACCGGACTGATACGGCTAAGTTTATGTGCCGGCATCCAGATTCCGATGGAAACTACAATCAGCAGCAAGAGATATACGATCAGAGTAACCGCCGTAAAATGCAGGCCGAAGTGGTTGATCCAGTAAGCAGGCATTGCCTCTTCCGCACTGTTACAGGTAGTATAAAGTCCGTCCCTCAATGCGTATTGCAAATAGAGTAAACAGCCGGTCAACGTACCCAATGTGGTCAGTATCCAACCCTCGTATAACAGCAGGCGGGTGATGTGTGAAGGAGTACCGCCGAAAGAAAGCATGATGCCCACCTCTTCACGGCGTGAACGGGTCTGCATCCAGAAAGTTCCTGCTACTCCCAGGCAAAGGTTCACTAAAAAGAAGATACCCAAAGCCAGGTTCAGACGATACTGATTGGTGATACCCTCGGAAAATTCATGCTGCTCCTGAATGTCGCTAAACGACTGCACTGACTTCACATAATAGTTACCGACTGTCAACTCCTTATTCATCCACTCACGGAAGTGATGCAAGAAAACCTTCTCCGACAAATGATCGTCTATACGCAAAGCTATCAACGGAATATAATAGTACATATAATCAGGAAACTCTTCATACACATATAACTCTATGGGCATGGGCTGCATATAACTCCGGTAGCGAACAGGAGCTATCACTCCTCCCACCCGGTAGTCTTCCTCGTCCCCGTTTCCAAGGCGGCGTCCGTAAAGCGGTTTTCCGTCTTTCAGACGTTGTGAGATATCCGCTGTCAGCACCGATTCGGTCCACAGGAAATCACGGTTATCCAATTGTTCGGCCGTCATACCCTCGGCTCCCTCCATCCCCATGGTCCGGAAATAATCGGTATGAGGTATAAAGGCAAGACGGAGAGTGCGGACCGGAATGGTATCGAACATCGTGTTGCCGTTGCTTATGGAAAGTGCCGAAGGATACTGTTCGTTCAAGATGAAAGTAGTATACTTGACTCCCTCGTAGTGTTTGAGTTTATTGAGCAACCGTTCGAAATTGGCTTTACGCGCCAATGTATCATTCTCTTCGGCACGGAATTGCTCCGACCCGGCAGGGTATGAAGCCAACTGAAGCAGGAAAAGGTGATCGGGACGATAGCCTTCCGGCAAATTCCGGTCATGTGTCAGCACCACCAACGGATCAACAATCACCCATGTGACAATCGATACCAATATTAATTCGGCCAGCAACCATCCGTTCTTCCGGCGGCGGGCCCAGAGGTTTTTCATTATTAGTCGTATCATGTTTTATTTCTTTTCGTTTAGTGAATCAATAATATCTTTGTGCAACGAACGCCATGTGGGCCACCATGCGGAAAGCAGGTTCAGTATCAAACAAAAAGCAAACGTTACGCAAAACATCAAAGGACTGAACAGCATTTGCGGATTGATAGCCACATCGACTCCGTCGGATATGACTGTCGGATATTTGTCAAACAGACTAAACACCCAATTGCGCCCCAGCACAAGCAGTCCCCACGAAACAATAAGTCCCATCAATCCACCGATACAGGTAAGAAGCAGATTCTCCCATAACACCTGGTTCAACAATTGTTTCCGGTTGGCTCCAAACGCTTTTCGTATCCCCATTTCCGCCAGGCGATCGTCCATACGGCTGGATATCATGCCACTCAGGTTGATGGCAGGCACCAGCAACAACGCCAAAAGCGCCCCTCCATACAGTTTAATGACCGATGCCCAGTCAATCTCGTTCGTATTGCCCTCTCTGAACCATGTCTGCCAATACGGATCCGGTTGATGAAAGATATCTACTGTATACTCTTTCTGGGAAGTATTGTATTTACGCACCAGTTCGTTGACTTCCGCATAAAGTTTCGGCATATCTTCTTTCTGACGAACCTTGAAGTAAACGACATAAGTACCGACCTTATGACTTCCATCATTGTTTTTGTCGTATCCCGGCAAACAAGAATACGGCATATAGATTTGTCCGTAAGATGCCGGCAACAGATAACTACCCTCACGTACCACACCGACCACTTTGGATTCCTTAAAGTCTTGCTTAAACGTCTGCCCTACCACATCGGTCCTGCCGAAAATGCGGCGGGCCATCCGGTCAGAAAGTACTACATTACGAATCCCACTGGCTAAATCGGCCTCCGAGAAAGGCTTCCCATCCAGAAATTCAAACTCGAACAACCGAAAAAAATTAGGATCGGTATACTTTACCAGAGCCGGTATTTGCTCGCCTCCCCCGGCCGGTTGTATATAAGATCCCTTCCGGGTCAGAAAGTGTTCGTTTACAGCGGTAACCAGCTCCGCCGATTGCAATGGATAGAACCAGTCTTTCAGCATTTCATAAGAACAGAAATATGAATTTCCCCCTCCTTTGACATGCATGGCTCTTACCCCTTTCATCCGCATCGTCAGCGAACGGTTCACTTCCGGATAGATAGGAGCTATTTTAATATAATACACGATGGCAATGATCATTGTCATGGCAATGGCAAGCCCCGTGCCCAGCACATAGAGGCTACTGAACAGTTTGTTCTGCCGGATCAGCATCCACGATTGTTTTAAATAAAGTTTTATCATAATATGTAATTTTAATAATTATTCATAATGCAACGCTTCGGCCGGCTGCAACTTCATGGCCCGGCGGGCAGGCAACCAGGTGCCCAGTGCAATGATCAGTCCCATAAGCAGCAGCACCCCACCAAAACTGACCGCAAAGCGCCACCAAGTGAAAGAGAGATTGTATAAATCGGGAATCTCCATGTGTACCATATTGAATATGACAACCAATACCAACGGAACCACCGTGGTGAGCAATAGCCACCCCTCGGCAGTAAAGAACCACCCTACCCGCCGGCGCGTACTGCCGAGTGCCATCCGCAGGCCGGTCTCGCAGCGCCGTTGCTCGATGCGCAGCCAGAATGTTCCCGTTATACCGAAAAGTACATTGAGCAGGATGAAGACAGACAGCAGGAGGTTGATACTGATCTTTCGCCATTCGTATTGCAGACGATCACTGCGCTGTTGCTTCATATCTTCCATGCCGGTTATGTAGAGATTGTTTTCCGTCAACTGATTCTTCATACGGTTGAGAAAATGTCCCATCTGTTCCGATGTCAGTTCTTCTTTCATTCGGACGGTAACCTCCATATTAGATGCTCCGGTAGCATTTACCTGGCGTTCCAGTTCCTTGGGCCACATCGTAAAGAAAAGTTCGGGTTCCGGCTTTACAAATTCTGTAATGCGCACCGGAGCTGTTACCGCCGCAATATGAATCTCCCGCGTACTGCCCGGATAACGCACCTTCTGTCCTACTGCCGATTGTGAGCCGAAAAAATCTTTCTCCAACGCAGGAGTTATAAAATACGACAACTGTTTCTGAGTCAGCAGTTCGCTAAGCGGTTTCCCCTCACGGCTCTTGATGCGGAATACATCATAGAATTCGGCAGAAACGATATATTGATGATAAGATTGCTCTTTGAACTTGCTGCTGTCGGCTGTACAGGGCATGATCTGTGTCCAGGAGTTGCCACCGGAATAGGGTGAAGAGTAGAAAGCAACGCAAGCATTATCCACCTCCGGTGCACGACGCAGGCGTTCAAGGATTTTGGCCAATGCCTCCCCTTCGGTTTGGGTCCGGGTGGTGTCATTGACATACTCGTCGGCATCCTCGGGATACACATCGAACGAAAGCTTCCAGCAGTTCGTGATATCATATCCCATCGGACGGGTATAAGAATACAACTGTACCACAAACATATCTACCAGGTACCACAGTGCCACGAATACGACCAGAAGTTCCATCCATATCCAGCCGTTCAAGCGACGTTGGTTCCATATCATTTTAAATATTTGCTTTATCATCATGGGTCTTTGCTTTTAAAAATTATTCCATATCATGCAACGCTTCCGTAATAGGCATCCGCGAAGCTCGCCAGGCAGGAATCGCAGCACTCAGCAGATTCAATATCAACGTAAAAAAGAAAGCTGCCACAAAAGTGAGAGGCTGTATCAGCATGTCGTGCGTCAGCGAAACATCTCCCGAAAAGAAAAGCGATTTGCAGAGTGACAGCAAGCCGAATGACAGCAGCAACCCGATCAGGCCACCCATGCAAGAGGTCAGTAAATTTTCGATCACCACTTGTTCTACCAACGAGAACGAACATGCGCCAAACGCTTTACGAACTCCAATCTCGCTACGGCGTTTGCGAAACTGTGTCAGGGTTATACCTATTATATTAAGGGCTGGCAACAACAAAAGAAAAAGGATCACCGCACCGGTCGATTTCAACCATTCGCCCACGGTTCCCTCACTGAAGCCATTCGTGCCCAATACAGCCTGCCATTGAGTGAAAGGAGAATGCATATAATCCAGCTTCGTACCGGTGAGCGAAGCATTGAAAGTTGACTGTAACTTCAACATCTCACGGCGGATGGCCTCAAAGTCGGACCGGGAACGCGATAGAATGCAAGCCTGAAACTCTCCGGTAGTACCTTCACAATAAGAGATATTGTCTTTCAATAAAGAAGCGTTGGCGGTATAGGGTATCCACACATCACCATAGGAACTTTCGGCAGCCTGACTGACCTCTTTCACCACACCACATATCCGGTAATCGGCATAATTCATACGCAAAGTTTGTCCCACTGCCTCAACAGTACCGAACAGTCTGCGCGCCAGCTTGTCAGAAATGACTGCCTTGCGTATGCCCGACTCCCAATCGGTATGTGTAAAAGGACCGCCGGCCAAGAAAGTAAAATCGAAAACCTTCCAAAAACCGTCATCGGTAAACTTGATAGCATATTTATCGTAAAACTGCTGTCCGTGTACGTTGACCGGAAGATCTCCGGAAGTAAAAGCAGTCACTGCCTCGGGAGTCTGCAAAGGATAAAGGCATTCGCGCACAACCTTATGGCTCATACCACCGTTGTTGATGGGATGACCGTCACTCCCACATGCCTGCAGACTGCTCACAAACAGAATCCGATATCGGTTAGACTCGGGTGCATACGCAGAAAAATTTACTTGGTAGACAAGATAAATAAGCATCACGGCCGCCACCGACAAAGCTGTACCCGCAATAGAGATACCATTTACGAAACGGTTCTCCTTCAGCAAGTTATAGGATTGTTTGAGATAAATTGTTATCATAATTTTGCATATTAAAAGGCACACGGCTTACCTTTTAAACCAAGACCTCGTTGGTTTAAAACCAACAGGCCTTTAGTTTAAAATCTAAGGGGGCTTCATTCAAAAGATATTTCAGGAGTATTATTTCACTTTCAGTTTATTCTTATTTTTGTAGTTCGTCATGTCGCTGACCACTACCTTGTCGCCCGGGTTCAATCCGCTCACCACTTCTACAAATTCAAAGTTGGAGTCGCCCAACTGGATTTTACGTTTTACGATTTCATCATCCGAAGTCATCACAAACAGATCGTACTCGCCCCGGCCTACGTAATAAGAAGCATTGGCTATGCGCAGCACATCTTCCTTCACGGCATTCATCACGTATACATCGGTCTTAAGTCCCGAACGCAACCGCTTGTTGTTGTCCTCTTTCAATTGCACGGAGAATGAAATAACCCCATTCTTCGAAAGCGGGGTGACACTGCTCACGATTCCCTCGAGTTTCTCGCTGCCTATCTTTACAATGGCTTTGCCACCGGCTGCCACACGGTCACCATAAGTATCGGCTATTTCACCATCCACTTTGAAATGGCTCAGGTCGGAAATAATGGCTACCTGTCCGCCTTGCGGAATCTGGGCTCCGATCTGGTTGTTGATGTAAGTAAGGATGGCTTTGCGCGGCGAACGAATCTGGGCATCGTCCAGGGTACGCTTCATTTCGGCAAGTCCTTTACGGAACATATTGAGATCGAGTTCAAGAACCTTCAGGTCAGCGGCTGCTATTTGCTTTTCGTTGGCATATTGCTGTTTAAGCTGTTCCAGTTCAAGGCGGGAAGTATTGTAGCTCAGTTCGGCCTGGCGCACCTTGTCGGTCGTACCGGCTCCAAGGCTGTCCAGATACTGTTCATTGCGAAGTTCCACTTTCATCCGGGCAAGTTTCATTTCCGACACTTTGATCTGCATCGCCATATCGCTCAGTTTGGTCTGGCTGTTCACTTTTGCCTGATCGAGCTTATAACGTTTCATTTCTTCTTCGTCCAACAGCTTTTTATAGTCAGTTTCCGTACTCTGCAAGTCGAGTTTCAAGATGGGCGTACCTACATCTACACTATCACCGCCTTTTCTATACACCTCCACGATGCGGGTATTGATCGGTGAATTGATGATCTCTTCAAAAGCAGGCACCACTTTGCCCGAAGCACTGACACTGACTTCAATCGTACCCTTATCGACGGTAGAAAACACAAGGTCCTTTTTCTGCACGCCTGTACGCAACAACGAAATCAGCACGCTGATACCTATTATCCCGACGATACCGATAGCCGAAAAACGGATAATCTTTTTATTACGCTCTTTATTGCGCACCTCTTTAGGAATTTCTCTGTCCATATATAGTTAATTATAAATTTGCACTGTTCTTTATGCCTCTATATTCAAACCTTGTGCCAAAAAAGGAAAGCATTGAGTTTCAAGGGAAAAAAAAGAAAGAGGGTGTCCGATAATGAACACCCTGTACAGTTTCGTAACAAAGCAGTACTCCCTTTTTCCGATAACCGATTGTAAGTCCGGCAAGAAAAGACCATGATCCGGGTGTAGCCATCCGACGGAAAGGGTGTAGCCCCAACGGCAAAAGGGTGTAACCATCCGTGAGGGAAGGCTACACCCTTTTATTGTCAACGCATTTCCGATATGCTCCGCAGCCGGAAGTGAAGCCTATCTCAGCCTCAGCCTGTCTCCCACTTCAGGAATATAATCTCCGTCCTTGCGGTTCATCTTGTACAGGTTCTTCAGCCGGATGGCAAATTTCTGCGAAATGGTATGCATGGAGTCTCCGTCTTTTACGATATAGACCGTATAAGGTTTGGATGCCCGCTTTTTCTTCTCTTTCAGATAGATAATGTCACCGCTCATCAAAGTATAGTCACGCTGCAGATCGTTGTACTTCACCAGCTTCTTCCAGCGGATATCGAACTCTTTGGCCAGCGACTTAAAGGTATCCCCGTCACGGGCTACGATATAAGCGATGCCGTTTGCTATGTAAACCTGATGCGGATTGAGCACCGTCGGTTCACTCTTCGACGAACTCCATCCCCCCTTACGGTCATATTTATAGAGGTCGTAATCTTCAATGATCGTTATCAGACGGTTGGCATACGAAGGATCGGTGGCATATCCGGCCTTTTTCAAACCACGCGCCCACCCCTTATAATCGGTTATCTTCAGTTTAAAAAGGAATGCATAGCGGGCTCCGCGCTTCAGGAATGCAGAATGGTCCTCGTACGAGTCGCGGGGATTGCGGTACGCACGAAAACACTCGTTACGGGCATCGTCGTCATGACGAACGGTACGCCCATTCCAATTGCTGCCACACTTGATGCCGAAGTGATTATTACTTTTACGAGCCAACGTACTCATGCCCGCACCACTCTCAAGCAATCCCTGAGCCAGTGTGATACTGGCAGGTATCTTATGCTCTTTCATTTGCTGCACGGCCAGGGCACTATACTTATTTATATAATCTACGTAACGGGAATTCCTGCGCTGCGCCTGGGCACCTGCAGCAAAAGCAAGGACTGTAACTATGGCAATCAGCCTGAGGAGTTTACTATTCATCTATTATTTGTGTATCTTAAGTTATGCGGCACAAAAATCATAAAAATAATTGGGATTATCAATCTCTTTTCTAACTTTGTAACATGATTTGTAGAACTATAAACCACCTACGCACATGAAAGACCTGACTATTACCTCTGTAATCAAAGTATATGAATATGATGAACTCAATGATACAGACCGTGCCTTATTGGATGACGCCATCGAGGCAACCCGGCGCAGCTACGCACCTTACTCGCACTTTTCGGTAGGAGCGGCAGCACTGCTGGCCAACGGTGTGGTAGTGACAGGAACCAATCAGGAGAATGCGGCCTATCCGTCCGGACTCTGTGCCGAACGCACCACGCTATTTTATGCCAACTCGCAGTATCCCGACCAAGCTGTGATGACACTTGCCATCGCTGCACGTACCGAGAAGGACTTTATCGACACTCCTATCCCGCCCTGCGGTGCTTGTCGCCAAGTGATTCTGGAAACAGAGAAACGATATAAACAGCCCATCCGTATATTGCTTTATGGCAAGAAGTGTATCTACGAAGTACAAAGCATCGGACATTTATTACCCCTGTCATTTGACGCATCAGCCATGGAGGATTGATTATGATAAGAACTTACCAGACCAAACTGAAAGGTATGCTGGCACTGACTACCAGCTATCACACCGAAAAGAGCCTGCAGAAAGAAAAGAGTTTATATAAATTCATCTGGGTACGCAAAGGAAGCATCACCCTCGAGATAGACCATCAGGAAGTGATACTGGCCGAGAACGAGGTCATCTCCCTTTCCAACCTCCAGCACCTGGAATTTCTTTCGATCGACGGAGAGTACCTGACGGTTCTGTTCAACAGTAACTTCTATTGCATTTACGGCAATGACCACGAAGTGTCATGCAGCGGATTCCTGTTCAACGGTTCTTCGCATGTCGTTCGTTTCATGCTCAACGAATCGGAACGGAGGTCGATGGAAGACGTAGTGGGATTGCTGGACCGTGAATTCACCGTATCGGACAACCTTCAGGAAGAAATGCTCCGCATCCTGCTCAAACGTTTCATTATCCAAAGCACGCGTATTGCCCGCCAACGACTGAACATTACTCAGGAAAAAGAATACAGCTTCGAAATCATCCGCCAGTATTATAACCTGGTGGACGAACACTTCCGGACCAAGAAGCAGGTACAGGACTATGCCGACTTGTTGCACAAATCGCCCAAAACCCTTTCAAACATCTTTTCTTCCTGCAAATTGCCGTCACCTCTGCGAGTCATCCACGAACGGGTGGAAGCGGAAGCCAAGCGACTCCTTTTATATAGTAATAAGAGTTCGAAGGAGATTGCCGACATCCTGGGATTCGAAGACCAATCTTCCTTCAGCCGTTTCTTTAAAAATATGACCGGAGAAAGCCCCGTACAATACCGAAATTCGGTAGAAGGGAAGAATTGACAATTCATACGGCGATATTGCTATTTCGCACCGATGGGAAAACCCTGATCTTTGCATCAGAAAGTTAAACCCATAAAAAGAAATAGCATGAAAGAGAAATTTATCACTCTGCTCACAGTAGCATCCGGTCTGAAAGGTTTCGGACTAAAGTTTATCCGCGTAGCCATCCTCGTTGTTTTCGTATGGATCGGCGGTTTGAAGTATTTTCATTACGAAGCCGACGGCATTGTTCCGTTCGTAGCCAACAGTCCGTTTATGAGTTTCTTCTATGCCAAAGACGCACCCGAGTATAAAGAGCACAAAAACCCCGAAGGCGCCTATGTCCCCGCCAACCGTGAATGGCACGAAGCGAACAGGACCTACACGTTCTCTTACGGACTGGGAGCTCTGATTATGTCCATCGGAATTCTGGTTTTCTTAGGCATCTTCTTCCCCAAAGTGGCACTTGTAGGCGACACACTGGCCATCATCATGACGCTTGGCACTCTCTCCTTCCTGGTGACTACTCCCGAAGTCTGGGTTCCGAACCTGGGAAGCGGAGAATACGGCTTCCCCTTGCTGTCCGGTGCCGGACGTCTGGTTATTAAAGATATCGTAATTCTGGCGAGCGCCGTTACCCTACTCTCCGACTCCTCACAGCGTGTACTGAATTCATTGAAGAAAGCCGACTGGGAAAAGCGAAACAAATAAGGGTTGCGGAATGTTATAAACTTACATAAAGATACATCCTAAAAGTAATAAGAATTATGAAACAATATGATGCCATTATTATCGGTTTCGGCAAAGGAGGCAAAACGCTGACTGCCGAATTAGCCAAACGCGGCTGGAAGGTCGCACTGATTGAACGTTCCGCCATGATGTATGGAGGTACTTGTCCCAATATAGCTTGCGTACCCACCAAGCGGCTTATCCACGAAGCCGAAAAGGTGAGTTGGCTCTATCCTACCGATTACGAGAAGCAGGCTGAGGCTTACAAAGCTGCCATAGCACGCAAGAACGAGATGACAGCAGCTTCAAGGGCCAATATGTTCAATAAACTGAGCAGCCTTCCCAACGTGACCATCTATACCGGAATGGCATCGTTCGTTTCAAAGGATGTAGTGAAAGTAACCCTCCCCGACGAAGTGATCGAACTTCAGGGAAAGAAGATTTTCATTAATACCGGCTCTACCAGCATTATACCGGCCATTGACGGGCTGAAAGACAGCAAGCGGGTATATACCAGCACCTCACTGATGGAACTGGACGTATTGCCACGCCATCTGATCATTGTGGGCGGCGGCTACATCGGCCTGGAGTTTGCCTCGATGTACGCAAGCTTCGGCAGTAAAGTGACCGTACTCGAAGGAGGCAATAAGTTTATTGCCCGCGAAGACCGTGATATAGCGGATGCCGTTAAGGAGACACTCGAAAAGAAAGGGATAGAAATCCGCCTCAATGCCCGTGCCCAATCCATACAAGACACAGCCGACGGCGTGACGCTGACTTACACGGATACAGCCGACGGAAACCCCGTCACTATAGAAGGCGACGCCATCCTGGTAGCCACAGGACGCAAACCGATGACCGAAGGTCTGAATCTTCAGGCGGCCGGAGTCGAAGTAGACAGTCACGGAGCTATCGTCGTAAACGGTTATCTGCATACCACTGCCCCGAACATCTGGGCAATGGGTGATGTAAAAGGCGGATTGCAGTTTACTTATATTTCGCTGGATGATTACCGGATTATCCGGGATGACCTTTTCGGCAACAAAGAACGCACGGCCGACGACCGCAATCCGGTGGCATACTCGGTATTTATAGACCCGCCTCTCTCACACGTCGGACTGACTGAGGAAGAAGCCATCAAACGAGGATATTCCTTCAAGGTGTCACGCCTTCCGGCCTCCGCACTGCCGCGTGCACGCACGCTGCAACAGACTGACGGCATACTGAAAGCCATCGTCGACAGCCATTCGGGACGTATTATGGGTTGTACACTGTTCTGTGCCGAATCTTCCGAAGTCATCAATGTGGTAAACATGGCAATGAAGACAGGACAGCATTATACTTTCCTTCGCGATTTCATCTTTACCCATCCGAGTATGGGCGAGGGACTGAACGATTTGTTTTCAATAGATTAGTTTAAAACCTCTGTTTTACACGATTCAGGACAACCTTTTCATTTGGAGAGGGGAGAAATATCCGATTTCTTCCCTCTCTTTTTTGCAGTTACCGGAATATCCTCTATCTTTGCGACCTAATTTCATACTTATACCCATGAGAATATCTAAGTAAGACAACACTTCCGGTAAACATCACTTTTCTCAATATGCTTCTTTTCATTCACTGTTAAGCATCACGAATCCGTGTTGTTCAGCCTCTATTGTGTTTGTCTGTCCCCTCCCTGCTTCCCACAAAATCAACAGCAAGTATTTACTTTCAAAACAATAGACCGTTATGTGTATTCAAGTACAACAAATCACCTATATCCATCCAGACAAAGAAGTTCTCTTCCGGAATCTCAGTTTCACCGTCGGTAAAGGCCGGCAATTGGCCCTGATCGGCAACAATGGGTGCGGCAAATCGACATTGCTGCAAATCATGGCCGGAAAATTACAACCGTCTTCGGGGAACGTGCTCCGCCCCGACGACCTCTATTATGTGCCTCAACACTTCGGGCAATATGATGAAATGAGCATTGCCCAAGCCCTCGGAATAGACCGGAAGCAGAAAGCACTTCATGAAATTTTGAACGGAAATGCCTCCATCGATCATTTCAACATCCTCGATGACGACTGGAATATCGAAGAAAAAGCCTTAGCCGCCCTCAACGGCTGGGGACTCGGAAACAGGTCCCTTTCCGAATCCATGCACACACTGAGCGGTGGAGAAAAGACGCGGGTCTTCCTGGCTGGCCTGGAACTGCAAGAGCCTTCCGCCGTATTGATGGACGAACCGACCAATCACCTTGACAACCAAGGACGCAACCGACTGTACGAATGGGTAAAGAAATGCCGTTCCACCCTGATCGTTGTCAGTCACGACCGCACTCTGCTCAACAGGTTTCCCGAAACCTGTGAACTGAGCCGGAACGCACTTGTGTGTTACGGAGGCAATTACGAATTCTACAAGCAGCAGAAAGAACTGCAACAGAACGCCCTGCAACAACAACTGGACGAGAAAGAAAAAGAACTCCGCCAAATACGAAAACTGGCACGCGAAGTAGCCGAACGAAAAGAAAAGCAGAATATACGGAGCGAAAAAGCAGTGCCTAAAAAAGGCATCTCCCGCATGGCGGTTCACACCCTGAAGGACCGGGCAGAAAAAAGCACCACCAAACTGGCGGACATCCATCAGAATAAGTCAGAGAAACTGACCAGCGAACGTAGCCTGATACGCAACAGGCTGGCCGAAAATACTTTGCTTAAAACCGACTTCCATGCTTCCGCCTTACATACGGGAAAAACATTGCTGACTGCCCATGAAATAAACTTTTCTTATGGAAATTCGCCTTTATGGGAGGTTCCACTCTGCTTTCAACTGAAGAGTGGCGACCGGATACGAATCGAAGGAGACAATGGAAGCGGCAAAACGACTTTATTGAAATTGGTTACGGGTGACCTATTGCCAACATCGGGTACACTGGAACGCGCCGGGTTCAGTTATGTCTATCTGAATCAGGAATATTCCATCATCTGCAACCAGCTGACGGTGCTTCAACAAGCAGAATCATTCAATGTACGTGCCCTGCCGGAGCACGAAATAAAAATCAGGTTGAATCGATTTCTCTTCCCGGCAACGAGCTGGGATCAACCTTGCATCCAACTCAGTGGAGGCGAAAAAATGCGACTCGCTTTCTGCTGCCTGATGATTAGTAACAACACGCCCGACCTCTTTATCCTGGACGAGCCTACCAACAATCTGGATATACAAAGTATCGAAATCATCACAGCTACCGTTCGGAACTATACGGGCAGTGTACTGCTTGTATCACATGATGAATATTTTGTAAAGGAAACCGGCATCAGAAAGAGTATCTTTTTATAATTTTGCACCGTTTAAAAAGAATAATCCCAAAATGATAAATACAGAAACCAACTACCGGTGGTTCATCTTTTACCAAGATCAGTTACTGTTGGAAAAGAACGACAATGCTTTTTCCATCCCCACGGGCAAGAATGCCCCTGTCACCACTTCGGAAGGAATAACTGTACACACCATCACCACGGCAACGGGCATGGTATGCAAAGCTTTCTACACAGACTCTCCGATAGCCGAAACTCCGGAATACGTGCAGATAGGATTGCGCGCTTCTTATGATTACTTGTCGCCGGAACACTATCAGGCCGCAGGCAAGGTTCACGAAATTCTCTACTGGGACCGCAGCAACCGTTTCTGCCCCACTTGTGGAACTCCGCTGGTACAGAAAGAACCCATTATGAAGAAATGCCCGAATTGTGGCAGAGAAATCTATCCGGTCATCTCAACAGCCATCCTGGTATTGGTGCGGAAAGAAGACTCCCTGTTATTGGTACATGCCCGCAACTTTAAAGGTACTTTCAATAGCCTGGTAGCCGGATTCCTCGAAACAGGCGAGACATTGGAAGAGTGTGTGGCAAGGGAAGTAAAAGAAGAAACCGGGCTCGATGTGAAAAACATCCGTTATTTCGGCAGTCAGCCCTGGCCTTATCCGAGCGGACTGATGGTGGGATTTATCGCCGACTACGCCGGTGGTGACATCCACCTGCAAGATGACGAACTCAGCTCCGGGAACTTCTATACCAGGGATCACTTGCCGGAACTTCCCCGCAAACTCAGCCTGGCACGTAAGATGATCGACTGGTGGATCGCACAACAGTAAAAACAGAACAAGCTACGGAAGGTACACCTACCACAAACGAACAACCAGGGACGAATCGAAAAGAAACCCGTCCTCAGGATCATAAACCTGTGTACCTGTCCGTAGCTTGTATTTGATTACAAAACTTCTATTCAAAGATCGTCAACTCTTCCAGCCCCAGCTTCTCTTCCCAGTCACTGATAGTCATCTGGCAAAGATCGGCCGGTTTCATATCGGCAGGAATAGCATTTTGCGCCATATAAACGGCAGGAGTGCACGACAGGGCACAACCTACCTGACCGGGTTCTACAAATGTATATTTATAACCGATGTAAATACGGTCGTAGATCACATCCTGATCTTCACCGCAAAGGGCAATACTGTTGGTCGCTTTGCGAAGTATACCTTCCAGAAAACCGATGGCTTCACCTTCTGTTGTCGAATCGTCTCCATAAGTACCTGCATCCTTTACAAACAGGCAAGCTCCTTTACTACGGTCTTTCAGAATGGCCAGGCCGATTACAGACCATACCCATACAGGACCGCATGCCACAACTTTTCTGCTACCTCCCGGTACGTAAGCTCCCGGAAGCACAGGGAAACGGCGCTCCTTGGCACGGCCGAACAGACGTTCGGTTGCCTCCAGCAACGGACGGATATTATAAACAGGGATGTCCGCTCCTTCGGGTTGCGCCTGCATGTAGATAGGCATCTCTTTCCTTTTGGCAATGTCATCGTGCATCGCCAGGTCAAATCCCCAGATGGCTCCATTCTGTCCGCAAAAAGACGAGGCTTTCATCAGGTTGACTTGCCCGAGATACGCATCGTTCTTCTCACAACGATCCTTCGCTACAATCCTTTCGGTTATTGCATCGAGGTCTTTCACGTCGACTGTGCCGACTGACAATTTCATAGTCGAAATATATCCTTCACCACCCACAACGCCGGGATTTAAATATCCCATGCAAAATTCTTTACTTGGCCCTACAGCCTGACTAATCACATTAGAGGCATCATACCGGATGCCGGACACAAGATCTTTCATACGTTTTTAAGTTTAGATGTTGCAGTAAGAACAATATATCCTCAAGAATGATTGACCCCTACTCCCTAAAGAAAGCAAAAGAAGACGAAGAAGATAAAATGTTAAAAGAGGTGAGGTTACCAATTGGGCAAGTGCAAACAGATATCCCATTAACCTGTCTGTTATTCAAAGAGTACGTTCCACGCAATGATCAGCTTAAAAACCGATAGTTTGTCCTATAGATAATATCACATTAAGATTGAAGCTGATTAAAAAGCAAACAAATCGGGACCATCCGGTTCAAATCGTTCTTTATCATTATGGATCAGGGAAAGGTAAAAAGGAGAAAATGCGCAAGTTGTATTTCTCAACCGACACGGAATTAAAAAGTTTCTGTGAAAGAACTTTTGCACAACTGCTTTCTCCTGCAACGATTTATTTCCGTATTGGACATTCAGCCCTGTTTAGGAAATAAATCGAAAGCAATGGAAAGACAGAATTAAATTTGCGGCATAAGTGCCTGTTAAATATTTAATGAACCAGGATAATTTCAATCTGTTTTACCGAAAATATAGACCTTACATTGATATGGGGCCAGTTTTACTATCAGTTCCTTTGAATCACTACCACTCTTTGTCAAATGGCTGTCCAAACAGTATATCTGCTCGAATGATAAATCGGCAATCGTATTTTCATTCAATATCACAGTTTGCGGAGAGCTTGTCCGGTTAAAGCAAGCCACAGCTTTACGTCCATCTGCCAACGGCTTTACCCAAATATCATAATGATCCGAACGAATGCTGCGTTCTGCCTGCCTACCTAACACATCCTGATTAATGGCTATTAAATCAGGATCCAACAAGATTTTTAATGTACTATCATTCATATTCCGTACATCGTTTCCGGAAAGTAAAGGAGAAGCCATCATACACCACAGGCTAAAATGGGATTTATATTGTTCCTGAGTACATCCTTCCGACTCATAACCAATACTCATACTCTTTCCATCTATTCCGACCACTAACATATCCGGATCATTCCAACCGGATGGACCGGCATATTCACTCAGAGGAGCATTGATTTCAAGGATATTCAATATACCATGTAATCCACCAACACGATTTCCATCTCGATACCAAATGTCACCGATATCTCCTGATACTCTCCATAAATGTCCACCCACTTGCTTCGCCCATTTCCAAGGTTCACGCTGTCCCCACTCACACACTGAATAGACAATCGAACGATTGGTAGCCCGTAGTGCCCTTCCCATTTTCGCATATCGCTCCATGGCTTCTACCCTATCTACAGGAGCATTGCAATAGTCATATTTCAACAAGTCAACTCCCCAAGAGGCAAAATCTTTTGCATCTGTTTCTTCATATCCGTAGCTACCGCAAACGCCGCCACAAGTTTTTTCGGCGGCATCCGAATAAATTCCCAATTTAAACCCACGCTCGTGCAGATAATCAGCTACATATTTTATCCCACGTGGAAACTTAGTTTTATCAATCTGCAGATGTCCGTCAGCCCCCCGTTCCGGCAACTGCCAAAAGTCATCTATATTGATATAGGAATATCCTAAATCACGCATTCCGTTCGTTATCATCGCATCCGCGGTTTGCAAGACCAATTCTTCAGTCAGATGCTGTCCGAAAGTATTCCAACTGTTCCAGCCCATTGGAGGAGTTAATAATAATTCATCACCAATGCGGATGACCAATTGTTTCACACTTACACCTAATGCATTCTCAGCCTTCAGGGTTACAGTATAATCTCCTTTGGAAGTCATGACTCCACTAATAATGCCAGTCTTGGAATCCAATTCCAGTCCTTCGGGGAGTTTTTCCGCACTCCACTGCATCGGTCGCTGACCGGAAGTCGGAATATAAAAGATAAATGGAGTTGAAGGATAATTACCTATGATATGAGGAGAATTGATACGTGGTTTCCCTTCAAATACTTTTAAAACAACATCTCCGGCAAAAACAGAAGGAATGACTGTCCATAAAGCTAAAGAGAGTAAAAATGCAATAAAATAGGGTTTGTTCATAGTTCTTCTTTTATTAATTTCACTAAATAATATAATAACAGATGAAGGAAAATATTCTCAAATATCTTCCTTCATCATTTCAATCAGTAATCCGAATAACCTCAATCGTTATTCTTATTTCACAAAATCCGTAATCTTTATTGTCCACTCTCTTTTCGTACCGTCGGCAGCAGTCACCTGATATTTAAACTCCTTAGCTGAAAAATCGCCAGGACTACCCAACTTAGGCGCTCCGTTTAAGGGCATAATTCTAGCAGCAGTAGAAAGATCTATATAAGCAATAAGATTACTTAATGATACATTTTGCCTGACAGCATCTGTAAAACTGCCACTGGCCGTTGGAACCGTCAGCTTACAGGTAATCAGATTGTCGTCTTTCGAAATTTGTTTTTCAATGTTGAGTGTTTTAACAGCCATCTGATCCTTAGCCTCATCCCACCAACGGTATTCAAAGTTCAAATTAGTAATTTCAGCCTCATTATAGGCCTCTAAATCATCCAATCCTGATTTCAGGCACGATGAAACGGTACCTATTAGAAATAGTAACAAAACAGTATTTATAAGTTTCTTCATATTCGTAATACTTTAATTATTAGACGTCCAGCATTTTTCTACTACCACCCCTCGTTCTGGTCCAGATTTGGATTCAGATCACGTTGTCCTTGAGGTACAGGGAACAAATAATGTTTCTTGGTAAAAGTACGCTCATTATCACTTTGGTAAATGGGTATCGGAATTATCTCAAAAGATTTTCCATCAGGAGCTATTTTCATGAACTTCTGTTCAACTGTCAGTTCCGGAACAACCTCCAGACCGTCGGCCTTACCCCAACGAAGTACACTCCAGTATCGGTCGCCTTCACTGACCAGTTCTATACGGCGTTCACGTTTATACTCTTTCCAGGTATCTTCCAGTGATAAGGATTTTGGCAATTCCGGCAAACCGCCATGAGTTACCCTCGTCCTATTGATATAGTCAATAGCCGTTTCCTTATCACCTTGGCGCAACTTTATTTCCGCATAATTCAGATAAGAGCGTCCCAAACGTAACAAAGTATAATGATAATCCGTTTTTTCCGAGTTCAGCAAACGTTTGGCTTCATAAACGCATTTCCGATAAACATATCCTGATACCGGCATTCCCCAGAATTCTGTCGTTTTAGAAGTATAATAAAGATTACCTCCCTCACGAAGCCACACCCTATTAGCGAAATAAGAACATCCGTCGTAAACGATAGAAGCTTTGAATCGTTTATCACGATTCTTGTAAATAGCATCTTCAACCGTCCCTCCGTCAACCAGGAATTTCTTATAATAAGAAGTCTGGTCCCACTCTTTGGCTTTTCCATCCTCATCAACTACAAGATAATCATTTACCAAATCAACAGAAGGAAATCTTTGCGGCCAACCTGCCATCTCCTCTACCAAGGGATACTTTGCCTGCACATTGGCAATCAATTTAGAGGGATCAATATTAGGTACCAATCTCTGCATCCACGTATCTGAAAAGTTCGTATTTTCAGCACTTCTCCATTGTGCCAGGATTATCTCGCTCGAAGCCAATGAATGATCGTAATCATTGAACATACCGGCGTAGTTACCATCCAGTGAGTATTTGTCCAGTGCAAACAGATCTTCACAGGCCTTTGCCGCTATCCGGTAATACTCCTCCTGTCCATTCTCAATATATGCAGCCCCATGCAAAGCTGCTTCTCCCAACAATGCGTAGGCAACACCGCGTGACAATGCACCGGACGGAGCATCTACAGGCAGATCAGGAGCAGCCTCCCTGAGGTCGTTCAGTATGAAATCATAAGTTTCTTTCACTGTAGCCGTACGAGGGAATTTCATATCCGCTTCCGGATCAATAAGTTCTTTTACTAACATTAGTTTACCGAACAAGCGGGCACGCGTAAAATAAATCATAGCACGTATCGTCTTAGCCTGTGCTATAAAATTAGCCTTTTCCGCATTCGTAAAGGGTGCTTCCGGAACACGTGCCAACACCATATTGCAACGACGGATATCTTCATACTTATTCCATCCGGCATCATAATAACGGTCTATCAATTCTGCATTCACATCCCGCCCATCTTCCATGATAGCTTCATTATCCGTCCAATTGTCTTTCCAAACCATCATATTCGTAGCATTTGCCAACGCAGTATAAATGAATGCTTGTGTCAGGTCAGTACTTTTCCACACATCATTTTCCGAATATTTGTCAAGCGGTCCCTTGTCCAATATATCACTGCAGGAAAAGGCGACCAAGGCAAATAGTATAATTACAAATAAATTCTTTATCTTATTCATATGTATTCCTCCCTATTAAAAACCTATTGTTACACCAATTGAATAAACTCTTTGTACAGGATAGCCGTCGCCGCTGGTACTTGATGTTTCCGGATCGAAAAATTTGCTAACACCTGAAATAGTGAAAAGATTACTACCACTCAGATTCACACGACACGTCTGCAACCAGTCACATTTTTTCAGGTATTTATATTTAAAGTCATAGCTCAACTGCAAATCCTTCAGACGAAGATATGATGCATTCCGCATCCAGAAAGTCGATCCTGCCTTATTATTATTTCCGTTTACACCGGAACTGATCGAAATTCTAGGAAAATCCGCACCTGTATTGTCCGGTCTCCAATAATTCAACTGGTTTTCATAATACAGGTATTTTCCTTCACCTGACTGATAACGATTGCCAAAAGTCATGTAGCGTTCACCTGTCCCATAAAGTAAACCGGACAAAGTGAATCCTTCATAACCCAAAGAAAAATCAAAGGCATAAGTAAAGTGAGGCATTGTCGGCTTTCCGATACGTACCTGGTCTTCACCGTCTATTTTACCATCACCGTTCACATCCGTATAACCAATGTCTCCGAGCTTAGTTTGGGTAGATCCCAATCTTCGGGGAGAGTTCAGGATATCCTCTTTGTTTTGATAAAGTCCTGTATCTATGTATCCCAACCCATAGTAATCGGTCTGATGTGTTTGACGTTTGTAAGGATTCATCAAGTCAGATAATGCTTCATCCGCTTTCACTTTCCACAGGCTATTAAAGTAGGTCATATTGAACCCTACTTCATAAGTGAATTTACGCGGAGTCGTATCTGACCAGCGCATTGTCAACTCCACACCTTCGCGACGTTGTTCGCTATTCGATTTTATTTGTGGTAAAGGTTTACCCAAAGGAGTTGTATAACGGTCTCCCGGACTCATCAAACCACCTTTGGTTACGTAATAGAAATAATCAAAGGTACCTTTCAAGCGATTGTTGAAGAAAGCCATATCCAATCCCAGGTTAAAGGAATTCACCTGATACCAGCTCAGCAGTTCCGGAGACACCAAAGCCCCTTCACTAAATCCTGATTGCAGTTTTCCCCCGATCACTATTTTTTTCTCATCCAGACTATAGGTAGAAAGATAGCCGAAACGATTTACTCCATTTTCCGTACCGGTCTGTCCATAAGAAGCGCGTAGCTTGAGCAAATCGAATACATGTTGATCCCACTCTTTGAAGAAAGGTTCTTCACTGATGGCCCACGCCACCGCTCCGGAGGGGAAGAATCCCCAACGATGTCCTGGAGTGAAGTTATCCGATCCATCGTAACGGAAACTACCTTCCACGATATACCGATTCATAAAGTCATATTTCAAACGGCCTACCAATCCCATACGTCCTCCTTCATCCGAATTGCCGCCATTCTGCTGCGTATCTGCTGCACCGGCAAATAGCTGGTCCACAACCGTAGATAAGTATTCCCCACGATATGCATTAAAATTCCATCCAGTATTTTCTGCAACATTATAAACGAATTTAGCATCAATCGTATGCTTTTCGGCAAAAGTTTTCACATAAGCGGCACTTACTTCGAAATTGTAGGACTCTCCCCAATAGCCTTCTTCATTCAATGTCGGTTTACCTATTGGATATACAGCTCCATCTGCGTAATACTGAGGAGCCTTGGTACTGAATTTCTTCACATGTGAGTCGTTCAGACGATAGTTGAACATAGCACCCAAGGTTAACTCCTTTAACCAAGGCAATGTCCAGTCTGCAGCCACTTGGGTATTTATGAATTTGCCATAGTTCCTGTTATATCCCGAACGCTTGTCCATTTCCGCCAACGGATGGTCGGTAACTGCGGCATAAGTACCATCCTTATTGTAAGCCGGATTCAGCGGAGACTGGTTATAAAGATCTTCCCAGATCTTTGCCGCTGAGAAAGAGGGGTATTCCTTTTTTTCATAAGCTCCGTTCAGATTCAGGCTGACCTTCAAACCAATCTTATCAAAAGTCGTGTTAACATTACTGCGAACTGTATAACGGTCATAGTTCAATGCATTCGAAGTATAGATACTACCTTGATTGAGCATACCCAGAGAAATATAGTAATTCACCTTATTGCCACTTCCACTCAATGATACCGTATGCTTGTATTGAGGAGCAACAGTTTTCAATCCTTCTCCCAGCCAATCTGTATCGGCGTGTCCGGATGTATAAGGATCTGACTGATTTTTAATGATATCCAATACTTCCTGATTAAAAGGTAAATCTGCCTCGTCCAAACCATCATTGATACCGGCAAGCATTTGGTTGTAAGCATAGTCATAACCACGAGTCTTTTTCAGTAATTTGGTAGGTTGGCTGAATTCAGCATTAAACGTATAATTCACCGCTGTCTTTCCCTTACCTCCCTGTTTGGTTTTCACCATCACGATACCATTGGCAGCCCGTGAACCATAAACAGCCAGAGATGCTGCATCCTTTAGAATTGAAAGGCTTTCGATATCATTCGGATTCAACGTATTGAAATCCCAAGCATCGGAAATAACACCATCTATGACATAGACAGGTGCGCCACCGCCACGGATCGAGATGGAAGGGGCAGATCCCGGTTCACCACCTGATGATTGTACAATAACACCTGTTGCACGTCCGGCCAGTGAAGCTGCTACACTATTAAATGGCAAGTCCTGTAGTTTCTCACCTTTCACGGCTGTAACAGCAGACGCCATCTTGCGTGTAGAAGTAGTACCATAACCAATTACAACGACTTCGTCCAACATTTTATTATCCTCAGACAACACCACATGGATCTGTTTTTGCCCGGTCATGGGAACTTTCGTATCCAAATAGCCTATGTAACTGATAGCAAGCACATCCTTTGGAGCAACCTCCAAGATAAAATTACCATCGAGATCAGTAATAGTTCCTTTATCTGTACCTTGTATTTTGACATTCGCTCCAATAATAGCCTCTCCTGTCTTATCGACAACTTTTCCGGTTATCTTTTTAGTTTGCTGTTGCTGAACGGCGGACGAGCTATTGTGAACTTCTTCTACTTTTTTTTCTAATATAATATGCGAGCCTTCCAATTTATATTCAATACCAGTGTTCTGTAATATTTGATCCAATACCTTTGAAACCGTCTGCTTATTTGCCTTAATAGTAACTAGCTTATTTACATTTATCTGACTATTATAAATAAAAAGATAATCCGTCTGACTCTCTATCTCCTCTAGGACCTTATTGAGTCCTACATTATCCACGGCAAAACTAACTCTTGTATTTTGAGAATAGGAATTTCCGGCATATAAAGAAAAAACACATGCCATCAATAGGAACAATGTAATTCTCATAATTCTAAAAAAATGTTTTATTTGGGGATTTTTAGGGTAATATGACCCCGACAAAGTGTTATTTTTCATACCTTTGTATAGATTTTAAATTGATACATTTTTAATAAAAAATTGTGTTGATTTCTTATGCCGGTAGGTGCGGGAACACCTATCGGCATTCTCAATAGGTTAACTTAGATCATTTTTCATAGGCATTTCGCTTTTAAGAATTAATACTTTATTTTATATAGATAATTTGTTTTTCATTATCTTTCTCATATTGGAAATCTATATTTTTTTGTAAGATACGAAGCGCATAATCTATTCCGTCGGTTTGTCTGAATTTCCCCGTAAAATTAATCTGCAATACATTTTTATTCTCTATCACTATTTTCACTCCGTAATACTTTTCAAAGTCTTTCATAATATTAGGAAAAGATTCGTCAGAGAAACAGATAAGCCCTTCTTTCCATCGATAAGGATTATAATCTTCCACTTTAGTCATTACAAACCGTCCTTTTTCTAATGACAATTTATGATCAGGCTTTAATATTACTGTTTGCGATGAATCTGCTTTCAAAGTGACCTTAACACTGCCATGCATCAATGTAGTTTCAAATTTTTCTGTTTCCGGATATGCATCCACATTAAACTTCGTACCTAATACTTCGATGCTATAAGCATCTGTGTGCACTATAAACGGTCTGCTTTTATTCTTTTTCACATCAAAATAAGCTTCTCCTTTTAGTATAACGAAACGCTCCCGGCTGTTAAAAGAAGTCGGATATTGTATCGTTGTACATGCATTTAACCAAACATTACTACCATCGGGTAATGTGACATTGGTTCTTTGTCCTTCAGGAACAGAAATCGTACTCATTGCCACTGAATCCAGACCGGCTTTATACTCCTGATAGAAATAACTAAGCAGAAATGTTAATATTACAGCCATGGCAATTTTCAGCCACTCTATTTTTTTATAATGTGTAAAATTGAAAAAAGAGGTTTTCTTTACCGGAAGCGGATTATTAAGCATCAAGGCATCAAAAATTTTACGTTCCCTATAGAAAGCGCGCTCGTTTTCGTCTGATGCTTCTACCCAAGCCTTGACCCTTTGTCCTTCTTCCATGGAAACCTTTCCTTTATAAAAATTATATAGTAAATCTTTGTCCATGACAATGTATTAATGTCCCTTTATGTATAAGGCACTTCATGGGAAAGGTATCCTAGTGAAATTTCATCAAAAAATAAAGAAATAATGGAAAATAATCTTTTAGGTTAATCTGTAATGCCTTTAAAGCTTTACAAATATGAAAGTCTACACCTTTGGTTGTCATATTCATTAGAGCAGCAATCTCCTTATACGATTTGTTTTCATAACGGCTTAAAATAAATATTTTGCGTGTACGCTCCGGCAGTTTATCCAAAGTTTGCTGAATCAGCTCTTGCATCTCTTTGACTAAAAGTTCATAAGGTTCGCAAGCATCTAAAGAAACGATACGTGCATTGAGTTCCCACTCAATATATTTTCTAATATTTTCAGAATGTTCTTCCCGTATCTGCAAATGACGAAGATAATTAAGACTTTTGTTTTTTATGATGGTAAGTATATATGCAGGAATATTGGATACTTCAGATAAAGTATTTCTGTTTTCCCAATAATAAATTAACGCCTCTGTTGTTATATCTTCCGCTACATCCCAATCTCTGACATAGGTATTAGCAAAATTCAAAAAACGTGTCTGATAATCATTATATAGCTGATTAAAAGATATTTTATCTTTCGGATTAGTCTTAATATGCATTACATAGGATTAAAAGGTTCTAAAAATATTTTCATAAACATCGCACAAGACTCCTTCATTTCGTTGTGTATCTTTGACGTGCGAAGGTCACAAATTAATTATTAAACAAAGAACATTTAAAAGGATTTTAATATATAATATTATATATTATGATAGTAAAATGGCTAATTATCATTTATAATTTGCAAAAAACTTTACTTATATACTATCAACACATTAACCACTTTTTTAGGATGGAGGATACATACTCGTGAAAAAACAGATTTATACTCACTGACGGAGAAGGCCATACTTCTATTAGTTATATTCTAATAGATCTTCTGAACCTAGACTGATTCAGCATCAAGGATAAAGTGCAAATAAGAGTTCATATTCTAAAGTAATGTTATGAATATATCAGCACCTCAAGTCGCAAAGTTATATAAGTGTCTCAGGCAATATCTCTAAGTTAAAGACCTTTGGACTACGACTAAAAGTACCGTAAAAATATAGAAATAGAACTTCAGCCGAATAAATAAAATACAAAGAAGAAAGTATAATTAAAAAACAATTCACAGCACATCCCTCTATGACAGTACCCAAGTAATTGACTGTCGGTTTGCATTCGATGGAAAAAATAAGTTCTCGTCAGGTCCTGAGAACTATTTATCCAGGAAAACGACAGTGATCGTTTCCCTGTCACTCTCCCTATCATTGTAGAAACGGGAAAAATCAGCACGCGGATAGGAGACATTGTCCGAGTGGAAGGCACTGCACAAGTCCTCGGCTTTTTAGAGAATAGTCCCAAAAGAAATGCCCCATCCAATGAAGGACAAGGCATTCCAATAATATTATGGATACATTTATACGATGCTAAGTATCCGTCAAAAGAGTATTTAAAATAGCTCCTTTAAATACCCAGTGACTTCTTCACTGCTTCTACTTTTTCAGTAGCTTCTGCATCGGCAGTAGCAAAACAGTTGCGGCATCCCATCTCACCTTTCACTTCGATATAGAATTTGATCTTCGGCTCCGTTCCTGACGGACGAACAGATACTTTTCCACCGTCTTCTGTGAAATATTGCAGTACATTCGATGGTTCCGGCATATCGATGTCAGTCACATGGCCCGCTGCGTCGGTTTGTTTCAGAGTCTTGTAATCTTTCGACAGAACCACTTTCGAACCACCCAACTCTTTCGGAGGGTTAGCACGGAAATTCTCCATCATGGCTTTAATCTCTTCCGCACCGCTCTTACCCGGTTTCACAACGTTTACAGTAAATTCCTTAGAGAATCCATATTCAACGTAGATGTCCATCAGCAACTGATACAGAGTCTTTCCGTTATCCTTGGCCCAAGCAGCCACTTCGGCAATCAGGCAGCAAGCAGAAACAGCGTCTTTATCACGAACAAAGTCCTCAGCCAGGAAGCCATAGCTTTCTTCACCACCGCCGATGTATTTCTTCTTGCCTTCACGCAAACGAATTTCACGGGCAATCCATTTGAAACCGGTGTAGCAATCGAGCATCTCAATGTGATTCTTATCGGCAATCTTCTTGATCAGTTCGGTAGTAACGATAGTTTTCACACAAAATTCATTACCGGTCATTTTGCCCAGTTTGTTATATTGAGTGATGATGTAATAAAGATACATCAGACAAGTCTGGTTACCGTTAATCAATACCCATTCGCCTTTATCGTTCTTACAAGCGATACCTACGCGGTCGGCATCCGGGTCGGAAGCCATTACAAGGTCGGCATCAATTTCTTTAGCCAGATTAAGAGCCATCGTCAAAGCTTCCGCATTCTCCGGATTCGGAGAGACAACTGTCGGGAAGTTACCGTCCTTAATCATCTGCTCGGGCACGGTATATACGTTCTCGAATCCCCACATCTTCAGTGCACGCGGAATCAGCATCATGCCTGTACCGTGGATCGGAGTGTATACAATCTTCATATCTTTATGGCGGGCGATCGCTTCAGGATCGATAGAAACAGTCTTCACCATATCCAGATATATCTTATCGACATCTTCTCCGATGATCTGAATCAGATCCGGGTTACCTTGGAACTTGATATCGGCAGCAGAAGCAATCTTATTCACTTCATCGATAATGCCCTTATCGTGCGGAGCCAGTACTTGCGCACCGTCGTCCCAATAAGCCTTATAACCGTTGTATTCTTTCGGGTTGTGTGAAGCAGTCAGGATAATGCCGCTCTGGCAACCGAGATGACGGATGGCAAAAGACATCTCCGGAGTGGGACGCATCTCTTCGAACAAATATACCTTAATGCCATTGGCCGAGAAAATATCCGCAGAGATCTTGGCAAACAGAGAACTGTTGTTACGGCAATCGTATCCGACTACAACCGAAATCTGTTTCATATCTTTAAAGTTTGCGTTCAGATAGTTAGAGAGTCCCTGGGTAGCAGCTCCGACAGTATAGATGTTCATACGATTGGTACCTACGCCCATGATCCCACGGAGTCCGCCCGTACCAAACTCGAGATCTTTGTAAAAGGCCTCGATCAATTCTGTCTTATCTTCGTTCTCCAGCATGCGTTTCACTTCAGCCTGAGTTTCGGCATCATACGCCGGGGTCAGCCACTTTTCGGCTTTCTCAGTCACCTGTTTGATTAGTTCTTCATTCCCCATGGTTCTATCTATATTTTAGAGATTAATAATTAGTTTATTTAAAATACAAATGTAAAAGAATAAGTTTGAAATTCCTATCTTTTAATCAGAAAACTCTTTGGAAGCGATTATTCGGTTACCTTATAGCGTTCTCCTGTTTGCTTCACATACTCTTCAAGGAATTCCTTTGAATAGCCCGGACGTACCACGCCTGCGGGTTGACCAATGGCATTACGCTCGAACTTGCCGTCCTTCATCTTACGGATGACACCATCATTGTACTTCACAATGATAAATTCGCCCAAGCGTTTCCAAGTATTGAAAGTGCTTTGCGCTGTCATGTCGGTATAGTTGGTCAGAAACTTCACAGCCGTTTCCGGATTCTTCTCGTACAACTTAACAGCAGCTGCTTCAATACCTTCCTGTGCCTCGTTGAAGGTGGTTTCAAGTTCGTTCTGCGTAGCACGTACATCGCCGATCATCAAATCGTAGCGGGGATATACCATGTTGGCCACCCAGTTGAAAATCCAAAAAGCGGAGTTCCAAGAGAAGGTGATGTAATCGGCACCGTCTACACGCGTATAGCATACCGGAGCTTTGGTAGTACAACAATATACGGGAGTGAAAACAGTCATGTTGGCATCATCCGTACCAAACCAAAGCACACCGCCTACAGCATCGGGAAGATTGGCACGCATCTGAGCCACAAAAACGAAACCGCTCTGTTGTGTAGAGATGGGACGCTCATTGAAATACTCCTGGTCGCCTACCTTGAAAGTCAGCGGAGAGAGGCGGTAAGGTGTTTTATAAGGTCCGGCACCAAAATCATTGCTGATGTCGAGGGCGGTTCCTTCATAATGGTCGCGCATGGCATTCTTTACATCCTGAACGGAGAGTTTGCGTTTCGGCTTTACGAACAGAGGCATAGGGTCATTGGTCTTTCCTTGGATATAAGGCAGATAGGCTTCACCTTGGTCGGTAAACATATTGAAGTAGCTCCACACACGGGCTTCACAGAAACGGCGGGCACCGAAATCGAGCGGTGCATAAGCATCGGCAAAGCTGAAGTCTTTGTTCACACCGCTGAAATATCCTTTTTCGCGGGCAAAAGAAATAACGTCATTAGAATACATGCAGTTGGCCTTGTCAGCCATATCGAACTGATGGATGCGCGACTGGTTGGCATGTGCCGAAATGCAGTCGTCCGGCACTCGGACAGCTACCCATACGGCTCCCCGGATGCCGGGACCTTTACCTATCATCTCCATAATCCATATTTCATTGGGATCGGCAATGGTGAACGACTCGCCACTGCTGTAATATCCGTATTCCTGCACCAGTTCAGTCATCACCTTGATGGCTTCACGGGCAGTACGCGAACGTTGCAACCCCACGTAAATCAGGCTTCCGTAGTCGATAATTCCCAACGTATCCACCAATTCGGGACGGCCTCCAAAAGTCGTCTCACCGATGGTTACCTGAAACTCGTTCATATTACCGATTACATTATAAGTCTGGCGTGCCTGTTCGATCTGTCCCAGATATTTGCCGGTATCCCATTCGTGAATATCCATCATGGTGCCTTTGGGATATGTGGCTGCCGGATAGTGATACAGCTCGCCAAAAAGTCCGTACGAGTCGGCCGAATAGGAAACGATGGTTGAACCGTCAGTAGACGCATTCTTGCCGACAATTAAGTTAGTACAGGCGAAGGTTTCCGCCACTGCCGCAGTCAGAAGAGCGGCAAAGAGAAAGATTCTTTTCATATAATAAATTATTAATACATTGTCTTTATTCTGTCTTTATCCGGAAAGCTACCAGACAAAGGTGTCTCGAACCGTTGTTTCGTTTCCGCAATCGTCTGTCGCAGTCATTACTACGGTGTGACGTACCCCCTTCTTGACATGCTTAGGATCGAGCTTACACTCCCAATGGGATTTGGTCAAGTTGGGACGTCCGAACAAGGCAAATTTTCCATCGATAGTTCCACGATAGGCACGGATACCGGTTTCTTTGTCCTTCAACCTGTAAACGACCTTCCCATTACGGCCCCAGGTATTCTTACCTACCGGGGTAATTTCGGGGGGCACTGTGTCTACAGCAACCGTATAAGTTCCCAATTCACGGATTCGGGTCTTCATAAATCCATCCTCGTAAGTACCTCCGGCACTATACATACTTCCTTTGGGAGTGACACGTGCCACATAATACTTGGTGCTGTCGGCAACCGGCTGACGTCGGAGACCAATACGCAACTCACATTCCCCGTGCAACGGCACTTTCTCGTCATTCAACTGATAAGTATAGGCTATCGCCCCACTATCGGAATGCACTTCGTAGTTGAGAGGCACATTATCGTATAACATTCCCCGGGGAACGGTAAGGGTCAATCCGGGTTCTTGCAGAAAGTTCGTCTTATCCCAGGCAAAGAAATATTTCTCCCGATGCCCGAGCGGCTGAATCGGCTGTCTCTTTCCACGCACCGTAAAACGGTAGCGGGAAGTATTGCCGAAAGCATCCTTCAATTCGTATTCGAACTTATAGTCCCGCTCTTCATCAATGGTGACCAGTCCCCGGTTGTCGTTCGAAGCCCGAAGCATGCGGAGCGTATTGCCCGGATCAATAAACGACTTCATATATTGTCCGCAGGTCCAAGAGTTTATCATCCGGTTTTCATCCTGTGAAAAACGGTCGACCACACTGCGGAACACTTCCGTACCGTCCACTCTAAGCACAACGGTATGCACTCCATAACGGTTGTGCACACCATCCATATAATCGTAGGCCTTGATGCCCGACCCGATCACTCCCCATGCCTCGATGGGACGCGCTGTGTTTATCGGGAAGCTCTGCCGTTCCGGGCTCCCTCCCACTACCCCACTTCCCGGCTGTGGAAACAGCATGATTCCTTCTGCCCGGGGAGCGGTGTTATCTTTTATTTTCGACTTGAAAAAGGGCATCGGATCAATCGATTCACCGGTAGCGGTCTCCATCACATCCAGATGCAGATGCGGACCGAATGAATAACCGGTATTACCGCTCCAGGCTATTTGCTGCCCGGCCTTCACCGGATATTCACCCGGCTCGGGAATAATCTCGACTTCCCAATCTTCTTTTTCATATTGCAGTTTCTCCACTCTCCGGGCAATATCGGGCATGAAACCGCTCAAGTGCCGGTTGATTGTCGTATAACCGTTGTTATACACCACATCGAGTACATGTCCCGACCCATTGGTGACACGAATACGGGAAATATATCCATCGGCGAGCGCACGTACCGGTTTGCCAATGACACCCTGAGTCTTGAAATCGAGCCCTCCATGAAAATGGTTAGCCCGGATTTCTCCGAAGTTGCCGCTCAGAGTCAGTGTAAAGTCAAATGGAGGAACAAAAGTAGCCTGCTTCACATCTTGTGAATGTCCCTGAATGCTGCAGGCAAGCATCAAGGCAACTATATACTGTTTCATGTAGTTTGCTTAAAAATGGAATCTTTGCAAAAATACATCATTCCTGCCATATTAGAAAACAGAAGGGTGGATTTTATTCCTATCCGCCACCCTACTATCATTCTGCTGTAAAACATCCCTACATGGATAACAACGTAAGCAGAATTTTCCTACATTGTGCCATGTTTAACCCTTAATAGAGTAACGTTATGATTATCGGAGTACCTAAGGAGATTAAGAACAACGAGAACCGTGTGGGCATGACGCCCTCGGGAGTCGCCGAGTCAGTGAAACGCGGGCATACTGTATACATACAGCACACCGCAGGAGAGAACAGTGGTTTTCAGGACGAGGCATATACAGCCGTAGGAGCACAAATACTGCCCACTATGGAAGAGACATACGCTATGGCCCAGATGATAGTAAAAGTAAAAGAACCTATCGCACCGGAGTACAGACTGATCCGCAAAGGACAGTTGTTGTTCACTTATTTCCATTTCGCTTCCGATAGAGAGTTGACTCTTGCCATGATAGAGAACGGCTCGGTCTGCCTGGCTTACGAAACAGTGGAAAAAGCCGACCATTCTCTCCCGCTGCTGATACCTATGAGTGAAGTAGCAGGACGCATGGCCATACAGGAAGGTGCCCGTTTTCTGGAAAAGCCACAAGGTGGAAAAGGCATTTTGCCGGGTGGTGTACCGGGGGTAAAGCCGGCAAAAGTGTTAATCCTGAGTGGAGGGATCGTAGGTAGTAATGCGGCCCAGATGGCAGCCGGATTGGGAGCCGATGTCACAATTGCAGACATCAACCTGAGCCGTCTTCGCTACCTGAGCGAGACGTTACCGAAAAATGTAAAAACACTATATGCCTCGGAAGTGAGGCTGAAAAAAGAGTTGCCGGACGTGGATCTTGTAGTAGGTTCGGTACTGATTCCGGGAGACAAGGCTCCGCACCTGATCACCCGTGATATGCTGAAAATGATGCAACCGGGTACGGTATTGGTAGATGTAGCCATCGACCAGGGAGGATGTTTCGAGACTTCGCATCCCACAACTCATAGTGAACCGACGTATGTAGTCGATGGAATCGTACATTATGCTGTAGCCAATATTCCGGGGGCAGTGCCTTACACCTCTACATTGGCATTGACCAACGCCACTCTGCCCTATGTCATAGCATTGGCAAACAAAGGATGGAGAAAGGCATGCAAGGAAGATCCGGCGCTGGCTTTAGGTCTGAATGTGGTAGAAGGGAAAGTGGTATATCGAGCGATAGCCGATGTATTCGGCCTGAAATACGAGCAATTGAACTTAGAATAAACGAGTTTCACCACGGAGTAACAGAGGGTTAAGCATCATTATTCTACCCTGTGATTACCCCGTGGTGAAATCCGCAGTGCTTCTCCCGGCACTGTTTATAACCCGGCAGAACGTATCTTGTCCGAAGCCCTCCGGTATCCTTCTAAAAGTTCTTTCATCACTTCGTCCACACTTTGTCTACGGCGGAACAGGGCAGCAACCTGTCCTATCTCGAGTTCTCCTTCCTCCAGGTCTCCTTCAAAGATTCCTTTCTTGGCACGACCTCTACCCAACAGTTCACGAAGCTCCTCGGCAGAAGCCCCCCGTCCTTCAGCGGCCTCTACCCTATCACGAAACGAATTGATCACAAGCCGGGTCGGTGCGAGTTTTTTGAGCAATAATTTGGTATCGCCTTCGTTCAGCCGCAAACAATACTCCTTAAAAATGTCGCTTGCCGAACTTTCATCCGTCAAAGCAAAACGGGTGCCCATCTGAACTCCTTCGGCTCCCAACGCCATCAGGGCAAAAATCGCCTCTCCCGTACCAATGCCTCCGGCTGCAATCAAAGGTAAAGTGGTGGCTTCACGCACTGCCGGAATCAGGCAAAGAGTTGTAGTCTCTTCCCGCCCGTTATGTCCGCCGGCTTCAAATCCTTCAGCCACTATGGCATCGACTCCCGCCTCTTCACATTTCATGGCAAATTTGGAGGAAGAAACGACATGTGCCACTGTGATGCCGCGCTCTTTCAACCATCCGGTCCACGTTTTCGGATTTCCGGCGGAGGTAAATACGATTTTGACGCCTTCCTCCACCACGATGTTCATGATTTCCTCTATCTGTGGGTACATCAACGGAATATTTACCCCGAAAGGTTTGTCGGTAGCCGCCCGGCATTTACGAATATGTTCACGCAAAACGTCGGGATACATCGAACCGGAGCCTATCAGTCCCAGACCACCGGCATTACTGACAGCCGAAGCAAGCTTCCAGCCGCTACACCACACCATACCTCCCTGAATAATGGGATACTGAATACCGAAAAGAGAAGAAATTCTGTTCATAGTTATATCGTTTTTTGAAAAAGGAACAAGGATGCCTTTGTTTATCTTTTAACAAATTCAGTGCACAATCGGTTCAGGAAGCAGCACTGTTGTTGAATCGCCATAAGCCTTCAGCACCTCCAACGTGCGCGATCTCCGGTTGCGTCCCTTCTTGTCCCAGAAGTCCTTTGTAAAAATGGTCATTAAATCAAGTCCGCCAATCGTACCTCCATTCACGGTCACGCCGCTTTTTCCAAGTTTCATGGCAGAGGTATGTACCATGCTCTGCGTAGGCACCATCATTCCATTGGCACGTTCGCCAAACAGATTATGCCTCAATCCACTGGAACGTATCTCTTCGTATGAACTGCGTATACCTTTATCATATACATTCTTAGCCCAGTTGGAAGGAACCGTCTGATACAACTCGACAAACGGATCTCCCCTCCATGTATCGGCATCTACCCGAATCTTCTTTTGATAAATAGGATCCCAATTATATTTGGTATTGGCCGTATAGGGACGGAGGGTCAGCACCACCTTCTTCTTTTCAAGTACCTGCGGAAGCGTTTCATCCAATCTCAGACCGGGCCGTTCCTTCGACATTTTAGGAACAGTCGGCGAACTGTTGAAATCAATCTGTTTCACAGCATCCATATTCAGCTTAATATCCTCTTTGCCATTCAGGATGCGCTGCAGATTCACCGAATCTTTCGCGGTCCATTGGGCATGAAGGGTCACTGCCATCCCTAAAGACAGCATCAGAAAGACAATACGTTTCATCTGATTTAATTTTTTACCACCAACGGTATCCGCTTCCGCAAAGGGGCTCGTCAAAGCATGCGTCGATGGTCCATGCCGTACGAGGATACTGTCTGTTTTCCCACCAGCGACGGTATCGGGCAGCAGCATCGAGCAACTCTTCATCAGTCAGGAAATAGATACCTTCATAGTTCTCGGCATTGGCTCTCACCATTTTGCAGCCAAACGAAGCATAATGACCTAACCGGATGGTTTCCACAACCCACAACATACATTCACCCAAGCGGACCTTGCCACTATAATAAGCAGACACCGGCGGAAGCGGAAAAGAAGTGATCAAAGTCAGATCTTCGGCATAATTAAGCAATGTCGGAATATCCTTCTCCGTAAATTTAGGTACTTCTACAAAGCCCTTCGGACTCTTGGTATTATAATTTCCCGCTTTGAGTTGCCTTACGAAAAGGTCTACATCGGGGTTGTTGTAATCTAATGTCTCTTCGCTGCAACTTACGCAAGTAAGCAATGACAGAACAAGTGTGAGCAGCATTAAAAATGTTTTTTTCATAACATCCGTACTAAATGGTTAATAGGTCATACGCAGACCGCAAATCAGGTTAAAATTCGTAGGCCTCGCCGAACGTACTGTTTCCAGTTTGGAGTCTGTCTTGAAATGGTGCGTTACTCCCGGTTCGGCAAATAAAGCCAGTTTATCATTAATCTTATAATTCATTCCTACGCCCGCAGTCAGAGCCAGCTGCACAGGTTCATTCTTAAAACTGTTATCCGGCGCTCCCGCTATGCACTTATCTGCAACTCCGCCTACCGAAGCATATAGATCAAATTTGGGAGTTTCCGCCAGCGTCACATTCAGTTTTACGGGAATTCCCAGATAATGCAGATTCTGTTCGGCACGCAGGTTTGAATACAATAAACCGGTTTCGACAGCTAAATGTTTATTTATTTTTTTCTCTACCGTCAGTCCGGCAGTTACGGGCATCTTGTACTTACCGTTAGCGGCAGGCAAAGCGGTACCCACAGCAGCTTTCACAGCCCATGTCCTCGATTTGTCCGCCACAACTGTGTGATCGTCCGGCCGGGGTCCATCAGCAGAACTTGCCAAAGCCCCACCTTCTCCACCAGCTTGCCAATAACTTTTGTCCGGATGATTATTTTGTCTCCTGCGTGTAGTCGTAGAAGAGAAACTGAATGACATAGAGACTGTAACCGATATCGAATCATCTTCCTCTCCCGATGATTGTGCCAAAACACCGGAACGCTTGGGAACCGGTTTACCCAAAACCGGTTCGGAGCGCATAGGGGTAAAATCCTGTTTCACCACGTCTCCATCCAGATGTGTTGTATTTCCGCTGACAACCGCCACTTGGGTAAAAGCTTCTTCTATCTCCGCTTTCGGAGAGAAGAACCAGAAAGCAGCCGACGAAGCAGCCAATACCAGCAGTACGGAAGCTGCTGCCGCTACACGAAAGAAAACTACTTTCCGGTGATGGCTGCGCACCATCATCTCAGAATTCAGTTCTTCCCAGAAACCGTCCCGCACGGTCATTTCGGCATTTCCCAGACGGGAACGGAACAGATCGGTTATTTCATCATTTTCTTTCTTCATGGTTTCTATATTCTTTAATCCTTTTTGCTAATAAAAACTTGGCCCGGTGCAACTGCGAAGTAGATGAATGCTCTTTGATACCCAGCATATCGGCTATCTCTTTGTGCGACTTCTCTTCAAACACATAAAGGTTGAAAACCGTCCGGCACCCATCGGGCAGATCTGCGACAAACTTCATCAACTGTTCTTCGGAAATTCGCCCTGCCTCCCCTCCTTCCGGAAGGTCGGGGATGTCAGGTATCTGTTCCTCGTGTACCTCCAACTGACTGACCCGCTTTTGCCTTCGCAGGTAATCCAGTGCCTGAGTCACCATCACCCGGGTAACCCACGTTCCGAGCGAAGCCTCGCCACGAAACGAAAAGTTGGTGAATATTTTGATGAAACCGTCATGCAGTACATCGTGCGCCGCTTCCATATCGCCCGTATAGCGGAAACATACCGCCAGCATTTGCCTCGAGTATAGGGTATAAAGTTCCTTCCGAGCCGAATCCTTTCCTGCCCGACAGCCCTTTATCAGTTCTATCTCGTTTTCCAATGTCAATTGCCTTTTTAAAATCGAACGTATGTCTGCGTCGTTTGTCTATTAGACGCAAGGATGCAGCGAATGCTGCAAACGAAAATGAAAAAAGAAGTTAAAATAATCGTTTTAACGATCAAGGTCCTCAAACGATCGACCGTGAACGATGAATGTGATCTGCGATGAAGTGTTTTTTTCAAACAATAAACGATGAACAACTTGCAGCCTCAACGCACAATTTGTCCACCGTTCATCATTACTTGTTAAAGATCATTCATCGTTTGGAAATCAGCATGCCTTGAAACTCATATCGAGTCCTTTCACCGAATGGGTAAGGGCACCAACTGAAATAAAGTCTACACCACACTCGGCATAGTCGCGAAGCGTATCAAACGTGATGCCGCCCGACGATTCGGTTTCATACTTTCCGCCGATCATCTCAACAGCCTTCTTTGTATTTTCGGGAGTAAAGTTATCGAGCATGATGCGGTCTACTCCGCCGATGCTCAATGCTTGCCGGAGTTCATCGAAGTTGCGCACCTCGATTTCGATCTTGAGATCTTTTCCTTTCTCCTTGCAATACTCCTTGGCACGGTTGATAGCTTTATCAATGCCACCGGCAAAGTCCACATGATTGTCTTTCAGGAGAATCATATCGAAAAGTCCGATACGGTGATTCACGCCGCCGCCAATCTTTACCGCCGCTTTTTCAAGCATACGGAGTCCGGGAGTAGTCTTGCGGGTATCCAGCACACGTGTTTTCGTGCCTTCCAACTGCTTCACGTATTTGCGTGTCATAGTGGCAATACCGCTCATGCGCTGCATCACGTTCAGCATCAGACGTTCTGTCTGGAGCAGAGACTGAATCTTACCTTCCACAATCATTGCCACATCACCCGGTTTCACTTCGGCACCATCGTTAATAAATACCTCGACTTTCATCGTCGGGTCGAAACGGTGGAATATTTCTTTGGCAATTTCGATGCCGGCCAACACGCCTGCTTCTTTGATTAAAAGTTTCGATTTTCCCATTGCAGTGGCGGGAATACAGGAAAGTGTTGTGTGGTCGCCATCACCTATGTCTTCGGCAAAGGCCAGATCGATCAGTCTGTCTATTAACTCATTCATTGGTTTTATCTATTCTTATTTGATTTATTAAATATTTGTTCTGTACTCTGCGGAAGAAGCAGTTTATCCGGAAATTGCCGTTGGCAGTGGTCAGGGTACCGATAATAAAACTCGATTCATCCCGCTTACCTTCATGGTTTACATTAAAACCACTGACCTTATTGCTACTGAAAAAAGCGGCAAGTGTTCCTTCAGCTGCCTGCCTGTCTACACTCTCCGAGCGATTCTGAATCACCAGATTCACCTTCTCTCCCAAATACCTGTTCAGCTCTTGGGAGTTTCCTTTCTTAAACGCAACGACCACGCCCACCGGTATGTCCTGTGCGAAGAGCGAAGTTACAGCGAATACGAGTCCGGCCATCCATAAAAGTACCCGTTTTTTCATAATCACAAGTATTATCGATACGCAAAGGTAAGTATTTAATGCTAAAAACAATATTTTTTTCTTATTTTTGTGCAATAAACAAGAGTTTGCACTTGAATGAAAACAACCCTTATCGTCGTAGGACGGACTGTAGAGCAGCATTATATCACTGCAATCAACGATTACATAGAGCGTACCAAACACTTCATTTCTTTCGATATGGAGGTGATTCCAGAATTGAAAAATACGAAAAGCCTGACACCCGAGCAACAGAAAGAGAAGGAAGGCGAACTGATAGCCAAAGCCCTTCAGCCGGGAGACGTGGTTGTGTTGCTGGACGAACACGGAAAAGAGATGCGGTCGGTGGAGTTTGCCCGCTGGATGGAGAAAAAGTTGGTAAACGTCAACAAACGCCTGGTATTTATTATAGGAGGACCTTATGGCTTTTCACAAAAGGTATATGACGCGGCACACGAAAAGATATCCATGTCGAAAATGACTTTTTCGCACCAGATGATCCGCCTGATCTTTGTAGAACAGATATACAGGGCCATGACCATACTGAACGGCGGACCCTATCACCATGAATAGGGTCATCCCCTATTCATGATTCATCAACCGGTGGGTTGCCATCTCTTCGTATTTCGTCCCCGGACGACCGTAATTGGCATACGGATAAATCGAAATGCCGCCACGAGGGGTGAAGATGCCGGTCACTTCAATGTATTTAGGATCCATCAGGCGGATCAGATCTTTCATGATTATGTTTACGCAGTCTTCGTGAAAGGCACCGTGATTGCGGAAACTGAACAGATAAAGTTTGAGGCTCTTACTCTCCACCATCTTCACATCGGGCAGGTAGCTGATACGTATTTCCGCAAAATCCGGCTGTCCGGTTATGGGGCATAGGCTGGTAAACTCCGGACAGTTGAAACGTACCCAGTAATCATTCTCAGGATGTTTGTTATCGAAGGCTTCCAATACCTCGGGAGCATAATCCTGCTTATATTCGGTCTTTCTTCCCAACAAAGAAAGCTGCTCTTTCAATTCGGTCATAATCTATTAATAATTAACGGTTTCTTTTACTTAAATACTCTTCCAGTCCCTGCTTGCGTAACTTACATGCCGGACAATGTCCGCATCCGTCGGCGGGAATCCCGTTGTAACAGGTCAGTGTCTCGTTCCGCACAAGATCGAACACACCGAGTTCGTCCGCCAGCGCCCAGGTTTCGGCTTTATCGATCCACATCAACGGAGTGTGAATGACGAACTGTTCATCCATCGCCAGGTTCAAGGTGACATTCAGCGACTTGATGAACGAATCCCGGCAATCGGGATAACCGCTATAATCGGTCTGTGAAACTCCCGTAACCAGATGGAAAGCTCCCTGCTCACGGGCAAAGACAGCGGCAATGCTCAGGAAAAACAGGTTGCGTCCCGGCACAAAAGTATTCGGAAATGAATCTTTGGGCTTGTCTTCGTCCATCGAGATACTGGTATCTGTCAATGAATTGCTGCCAAGGCTTCCGATAAAAGAGGTATCCATTACATGAAATTCCACTCCTGCCCTTTCGGCTATTCCCCGGGCCAACTCCACTTCGTGTGCATGCTTCTGCCCGTACAGGAAACTGAGCGCATATACTTTCTTAAAGTGTTTCTTCGCCCAGAAGAGACACGTTGTCGAATCCTGTCCACCACTGAACAGGACTACTGCTGAATCATTTTTCATCATTTATATTCTTGAAAATGTTGTTTTAAATTCTCCTATCAGATATCCTTTACCTTCAGTACATTGTAGGAGATGTCCGTATCGTAAACATCGCTTCCGTCAATTCGCTTAACGGCTTTCACGACACGGATGGTAATCGGAAGAATAATCACTTCGTAGAGAGACTTCAGTACGATTTGAGTACCCATCATCACCAGCAGTTCCGGCCAGGCAATCAGCCCTCCGAATGCTATGGGGAAGAAAATCAGTGAGTCGGCAGTTTCTCCCACCACCGTCGACCAAATGGCACGGGCGGAAAAGTTACGTCCGCCACTGGCCACTTTCATTTTACTCATGACGTAGGCATTGAGGAACGAACCGACCAGAAAAGCCAGCAGACTGGCTACTACGATACGGGGGGCCATGCCGAATACAAAATCAAAATGCTGTTCGCCTTCCCAGAAAGGGGCCGCCGGCAATGCCACGGCGATCAGTCCGAGGGCTACTACAAAGAAGTTCATGGCAAAGCCACTCCAGATAATCAAACGGGCTTTTTTGAACCCCCATACTTCGGCTATACAGTCGTTGATAATGTAAGAGATGGGAAATACCAATAATCCGGCAGTAACAGTGATACTGCCTACCTGAATAACTTTGGTTTCAAGAAGATTGGCTGCAATCAGGCAAACATTGAACAGAATGCCGAGCAACATGAAGGGTACGGATACTTTTTCTTTCATAATTCCTGTTTTTTACGTGGTGTTCTAGAATACACGACCGTTATTCACGGCATCATACGTTTTCGGGCGGCAAAGGTAACAATTCTTTTTTAATCGACAAAATAACAATATATGTAACGGGGCATTACATATATTGTTATCGGAATAACATATAATGTAATGCCCCGTCAGAATAGGACATCATACAATGATCACTTAACGTGCCTAAACCGTTATCCTTTACGAGAAATCTTTCAAATCCTGCTGCAATCTTTTACGGATCAGGAACAGACGGCTCTTGATAGTCCCTACCGGTAAATCCATCTTCTCGGCTATCTCACGATACTTGAACCCGGCCACGAACATCATAAAAGGCTTCTTCAGGTCTTCGGGAACGGCATTGATCACTTTGTAGAGCTCCTTCAGGTCGTAGATCGTCTCAAACCGGTTCCCCTCCTCGCCTTCCGTCATGGTTTGCGCATAGAGATTATAAGTAGAGTCGGTCATGTCTACTTCGCGCAATGACTTACGGTAATTATTGATAAAGATATTGCGCATGATGGTGTACATCCATCCCTTGAAATTCTGGGTATGCACAAATTTCTCTTTGTTGTCCAATGCCTTCAACAGACAATCCTGTACCAGATCATTGGCCGACTCCCTGTCGGCAGTCAATTTATACGCAAAATGCTCCAGTTCGGGCTGCATAGCCACTATCTTATGGGTAATATTCATCTTTTCCATTGCTCTTTTTCCTTTCTAATTATCGAATATGCAAAGATTCGCATTTTAAACGGTCTATGCTATAGCAATTCTTCCGCATAATTTGGCGATTTTTCCCTCGCCCCCTCAACCATTTCCCATTTAAGTTGTTCAATAGGGCAATTCACCTAAAACTTAACTTATAATGAAAACATTTTTTAGATCTGTAGCTATGCTACTCGGACTGGGACTCTTGCCTGTAGCGGCACATGCCCAGAAAAAAGTAATCATCGAAGATGAAGAACCGAACTCCGTGATGTTTGTATCGACAAACAAAGCCGGAGACGAGATTATCCGGATAATGAACGAAACACGCCTCCCGCGTTTCCACGAACCGAAGGCTCCACGCTTTGTACTGACCGACCGACAAGGAAAATTCGCACTGGGTATTGGTGGATATGTCCGGGCAACTGCCGAATATGACTTCGGAGGTATTGTGAAGGATGTGGATTTCTATCCTGCACTGATCCCCAACAAAGGTTCTGCCGACCGTGCCCGCAACCAGTTCCAGATGGATATCAGCACTTCCACCCTCTTCCTGAAGCTGGTGGGACATACCAAACGTTTAGGGGATTTCGTTGTTTACACCGCTGCAAACTTCCGTGGAGACGGAAAAACCTTCGAACTGCAAAATGCTTATGCCACCTTCCTCGGCTTTACCCTGGGATACAGTTATGGTAACTTTATGGACCTGGCCGCCCTACCGCCCACCATCGACTTCGCCGGCCCTAACGGCTCAGCTTTCTATCGTACCACCCAATTGAGCTACATGTGTGACAAACTGAAAAATTGGAAATTCGGCGTCAGTGTCGAAATGCCTTCGGTAGACGGTACCACGAACCAGTATCTTACCATCAACACCCAGCGTATGCCGGACTTTACCGCTTCAGCACAGTATAACTGGAATGCCAACAGCCACCTGAAACTGGCCGCCATCGTACGCAGCATGACTTACTCGAGTTCTGTGGACAACAAGGCACATTCAAAAGCCGGATACGGCCTTCAGGCTTCGACTTCCTTCAACGTAACTCCGAAATGGCAGGTATACGGACAGGTGAATTACGGAAAAGGAATCGGACAATATCTGAATGATTTGAGTAACCTGAATGTGGATATCGTTCCCAATCCGGAGAAAGAAGGGCGTATGCAGACGCTCCCCATGTTGGGATGGTTCGCCGGGCTGCAATATAACATCAGCAAAAACGTCTTTGTATCGGGCACTTACAGTCTGTCACGTCTTTACTCGGAACATACCTATCCGAGCGACGAGCCCGATATGTACAGGAAAGGCCAATACCTGGTAGCCAACCTGTTCTGGAATGTAACCAGCAACTTGCAGGTAGGTGCCGAATATCTAAGGGGCTGGCGCACAGACTTCAGCAGCAATACCCGCCATGCCAACCGTATGAATGCATTGGTACAATATTCGTTCTAACTTTTTATAAATCTCTCCGAACTCTAACGTAAAAAAAGTCTAAGGACGAACCCTGCCCCGTCTCTGTTGTTACCCTACGGAGATGGGGCTAAAAATAAAATTTCACCACACAGGGATTATCATCTTCTACCCTTTTACTCAGCACCCGATATTCTTCCTCGGGAAGGATACTTTTATAATTCTCCAGTTCTTCTGTCGGAACGATGCAAAGCATAAAATCCTCGGTTAACACTTCCGGATCGATTCGGATACCCTCTCGTGTCTTCTCAAAATAGAAGACAGCTCCATCCTTTTTACGATAAAAAAGATTTGTGTATTTCCATTTGGGCTTGGATGCCAAGCTGAGCAATTGAGCATAATAGTACTTTCCGTTTTGGTACTGATTGGTGAAATTAAAGGCTATTTTACCGGTTTCACGATATTCGTTCAGCCGCCTGTCCTCCTCCCTGCGTGTGTCCGGATTCGAATTGAAATGATATTGTGCTATATTTATATTCTGTTCTCCCATATCCCAGCGATAGGCTACACGGAAGCTATCGCTCGTAAGTTCGTAGACCTCTTCATAAAAAGCGGGAGCAAAGTAAGCTTTGCCTTGATAGGAATAGAACATATCCCTACAAGCCCAGTTCAACCAGAAATCATCGGACCAGAACTCATTGATCAACTTCGCCGAATCGGCATCCAACCGCATGATACAAGCCCCGTCATCCTTGTTCTGCGCCGACCACGTCAGCAGATCGCCATCCGGAGTCAGTCCAATCTCCTGAAAGTTCATTTTCTGCGGCAATATCTTTCTGTCTATAAACGAACCATCCAAACGATAGGTATACATCGATCCGAAAGGAGATAACATATATACCCGGTTCCGCTGCTCACTGATAACGGCATCATAAACCTGTGAATATTCACCGGGACCCTGTCCTACTCGCCCGATAGAACGAAGGTAGTTCCCCTTCTTGTCAAAAGCCATCAACGTGATATGCCTGAAGGTGGGATAATCCTGAGTCAATATATAAGTAGTATCCCCAGAACCCCGTACTCTCAAGATTCTGGCCAGCAGACAACTGTCCGAAGTTTCCAACGGAATCACTTCAACTTTAGAAAAGAAATCGGAAACAGAAACAGGAGTTTCCTTCAACTCTACTTTCAGAACATCGGGCTCTTCCACAGAGGGAGTCCGATTACAAGAGCTGCAAACAAAGCTCAGAGCAACGAGGAAAAGAATAAATGTGTTTTTCATATCTTGCGGGATTAGAAAAACAAAGATAAATTTAATTAAGCAGTATATCAAAAAAAGGGACCGGATAATTTAGTCTATCCGATCCCTTTTTGAGGTTTATATAAATAAAGATTAGCCTGGTTGCATCAGAACTTATAGTCGAGACCGATACCGAACACTTTGTTGGTACGGGTGAAGACATCTTTTCCGGCGATTCCGGTACCCCCATAGTTAGGAGTCTCTTTTGTATATTTATCGTAATCAGTCCAGAAATAAGCGACATTCAATTTCAGGTTCTTCGCAATATCGAATCCGGCACCGAAACCGTATGAATAAGAGCTGACTGCAAAACTCATATCACTCTGATAATTATCACCCACACCATATTTGGTACGTTGCATACCGGCACTTACCTGAGCCCATTTACACACATCCCATTCGATACCTCCCAGATACTCGTTGGTACCCTGTTTGATGAAATGCTGTTTGCCCATAGTCTGACCGGTCACAGGATCTTTAGCATCGGCCATACGTGCATTGGTATCGAAGAAATGATGATAGCCAACTGAAGCACGAAGTACAGGAAGAATTTCATAAGAAACACCTACTGTCAGCAGAGCCGGAATGTCATGCGGAGTATTTACCCCATTTGCAAACAGTCCTGTATTATCTATACGGGTCTTGTTCTCTACATTCAATTTGGTGTTAAACTCGTATTTCACACCGATGTTCCATTTATTCATCTTAAAGTCCAGACCCAGAATAGGAGTTACTCCCCAACCGGTTTGGTCACAATCCAGTTCTTTATCGGCCGTCAGTCCGGCAACCTTGGTTGCTTCTTTTGCAATGGCATCATATTTTGCATAATTAGCCAGATCATTTGCAGCCAGATAAGCATCTGCGGCTGTTCTGGCCTGCTTGGCATAATCACTGAAATACTTATTCACGTTTACCATTTCTCCACCACCGATGTTAGCCTCAATGTTACGAATGTGTCCTTCGTAACCATTGCTTACGTAGTTCATACGCACACCGGCAAATGCAGACAAGTAATCTGTGATTCTATATGTGGCACCCAGCTGAAGGCCAAAAATCATTTGCTTACCACGCATGTAGCTGTCAACAGAGTATTTATTGGTTCCATTAAAAATGTTAATCGGCAGAACACCTTTATCCACCATTTCATTGCCCGCAGCTACCAACATGCCGGGTACTACAGATACCAATGACTCAAATGAACCCAGCCCTTCATTAAAAGTAGCCTTACCGCCACCACCGGTTACCGCAAAATTCCCCGAAAATGCCCACTTATCCTTCTTATATACTGCAAATACACTGGGAATGAACGGAGCCGAAGCTTCTCCTTTATATACTTTGGTAGCGTTTCCTCCAAACCCTGCAAACGGAGCGAAAGTAGAAGTGATAGTTCTTGTCTGGAACGCACTCTGTCCGTTGAGTGACAAGTGGAAGCCGTTTTCCATGAAAGCCACACCCGCCGGATTGGAATATACCGCGTCAATTTGTGTAGAAGCATCACGAGCCAACATTCTCAAAAACAATACGTGCTGATTGGTATTCGTCAGGAGACCTCCCGCAAAAGTTGAAGTTGAAACGATTAGCAACCCGATGCTAATCAAGAATAATTTTCTCATCTAAATCTTTTTTAAGTTATTTCGGGCGCAAAGGTACAATAATATTGCACATGACGAATATTTTTGTGCACCTAATTTCCATTTCACAAACAAATTAATTGAAAACGCAAACTGTTTCTACTGAAACGAATAAGAATCCGGAGAAAGAAATGCCACCCCCGGACACAAACATTACTCCCCCATAAACGTTCTATTATTATAGAATGTAAATAAGAAAATTATGGCATATACAATCGCATTTTTTGGTACCAAACCTTATGATGAAGCTTCCTTCAACGAGAAAAACAAGGAATTCGGATTCGAACTCCGATTTTTCAAAGGTCATCTGAACCGACACAACGTATTGCTGACACAGGGAGTGGATGCCGTCTGCATCTTTGTCAACGATACCGCAGATGCCGAAGTAATCAGAACAATGGCTACCAACGGAGTAAAACTACTCGCCCTTCGTTGTGCTGGTTATAATAATGTAGACTTGAAAGCTGCAGCCGAAAACGGTGTAACCGTCGTTCGTGTTCCTGCCTATTCTCCATACGCAGTAGCCGAATATACAGTGGCACTGATGCTCTCGCTCAACCGGAAAATTCCACGGGCATCATGGCGCACCCGGGATGGAAACTTTTCACTGCACGGACTGTTAGGCTTCGATATGCATGGAAAGACAGCCGGTATCATCGGTACGGGAAAGATAGCCAAAATACTGATACATATATTAAAAGGGTTCGGCATGAACATACTGGCGTATGACCTTTATCCGGATTACAACTTTGCCAGAGAGAATCAAATAGTATACACCACACTCGACGAGCTGTATCACAGCTCGGACATCATCTCACTACACTGCCCCCTCACGGAGCAGACCAAGTATCTGATCAACGACTACTCCATCAGTAAGATGAAAGACGGCGTGATGATCATCAACACCGGCCGTGGACAACTGATCCACACCAATGCACTGATCGAGGGACTGAAAAATAAAAAGATCGGTTCGGCCGGACTGGATGTATATGAAGAGGAGAGCGAGTACTTCTATGAAGACAAATCGGACCGTATCATTGACGACGATGTACTGGCACGCTTGCTGTCGTTCAATAATGTAATCGTAACCTCCCATCAGGCTTTCTTTACCCGTGAAGCGCTGGCCAACATCGCAGCAACGACTCTGGAGAATATACGGGATTTCAAAAATCAGAAGCCTTTGGTGAACGAAGTCAAGTTGAGCAATGCCTAAAGGCATCAAAAAGAAGCTTCGGTTGCAATAGTGCCACCGCTTCCTGCGAAAGAAGCGGCAGACCTTATCAGGTTTGCCCGGACTTTAACGCATAATGTCCGGGATGGCTGTTCATCAATCAAGTACCAAAACGGTCAGTACGGTTTCCGAAAATTCACCGATATTACAATTCCGATTTTCAGTCCCGCTTTCGTTACACCACAATCCTTTTATAATATAACTATGGTCCTCTTCTATATCGACAACCGTTTGCAATGTGATAGGGACACGTTGCCCATCCTTGCCACTATAATATACACCTCTGCTTTTTATTTCATCATTCACAGAGATGGCAAACCAAGCTCCGTCACCCGCCTTGTCACACCACGTATCTGGAACATTCAATGTAATCAATAACTGATTTCCTTTTACGGCACTAAACGAAATGGGACTAAGCTGTCCGATGGGTTGAAAACAATCATTTCTATTGTTTGCATAATAATGGCCTCTTATTTGAAGAATAGAACCATTATTCCTTTTCTTAGACGAAAAATATAATTGACTCATAACTATTTCTTTTTAAATCAAGTTCCTACTCTATTATGGATTTTCGGTTCCTCCGTTTAGAGTCAACACTCTATAATACTCTCTAATATGGGTTCTCCTCTCAGCGGAGCATAAATAGTGACTTTGGCAAAACCATACTTGGGTTCGCGGATTAGTAATTCAGTCATACAGATGAAGCGGTAGTTATATCCGCTTGCCAATTGCTTGGCAACCAGAAGCGGAGTATAGTCCACACCCTTCAATGTCATGCAAGTACGGAATATCTCTTTCTCCTGATCCGTCAACGGTTTGAATTCTCCCCAGCCCCCTATTATCGGGTTCGCTTTCTCCGAAGTAACCACCTCATAAGAGAATACATCTTCGTAAAGCACTTCCTCAGAGTCACGGTAATAGGCAAACTGAATCTCTACCTGCCCCGGCTGTAAAAACCGGAAGATAAAAGACTGTACAGACGTTCCTCCCGGAGTATCGGCATCTTCTGACAATTCCTCTACAAGGGCAACTCCGCCGGTCAGGCGTACTAAAGCGTAACGATAACCAGTACCTGCTTGTGAGGTACGTTTGATGGTGATTGTATCACCCACTTTGAATACTTTTTCAATCATAACAATACGTGTTTTTTGAAAGATTAATTCATTAAGAAAGGTTTTCTAATGGTCTGATATGCCGATCAGCCTTATCGAGAATAATCTGCCGAGAGAGACCTCCCGGCAGATTGGGTACTGTACATCACCTAAACCAGTTTCGTTGATGTGGTTCAAAGGTAGAAGGAAGGATTTTCAAATCAAAACATTTCGAGTAGGTTATTCTCTCATTTTTTCACTTTGAGTCTCTCATTTTTTCACTTGTCCTCAGTAATATTCTTATTATTAATATGTTGTACCCCCACCTGAAAATCTGTCGGAGTCACTCCAAACTTTCCCGAAAAGAGGCGATAAAGAGATTGAGTCGACATGCCACACTCCTGGGCTATCGTATCTACTGTATAATCGGGGTAGTTCTTTAACATCTTAGCCGCATACTCCAAACGAAGATTATTAATATACTTCGAAAAGCTCATTCCCGCATACTGCTTGAAAAGAGGAGCAAATTTATTTTTGGGAATATAGATTGTCTTGATCAGTTCCTCCCTCGAAAAGTCCGGCTGAAGATAGAGCTGACGGCTAATGATCTCGTGTTCCAACTTGTCGAACAATATCCTATCGTGTATGTCATTTCCATCTCCGGCTTGAGGTTCCGGAACAACAGTTGTTTCCGCTTTCCCATCCTTATCGGTTGATAGCGATCTCCCACCTGCGGACATCCTTAAATTCTGCTCCCTCTCCAATTGCTCTTTCAGAATAAGATTCTCCTCCTTTTTCCGATACAATTCTTCTTTATGTATCAGCAAATCTTCGATAGTGCCTACCATCGCCTTATTTTTGCGACGTATAATCCGGTTATGCCGTATCGTCCGCCACAAAAGCACACCTAACAGAAAAACGATACAGAGGGTAAATGCCAATAAGAGATTCCTCTTTTGCATATCAGCCGCCTGCTGCTGGATGAACAAATCCTTTTCGTTTGTTTCATAAACAGCTGCCAATTCCAATGCCGCACTTTTTTGTTCACGATTCTTAATGCTGTCGCGCAACACAGCCAACTGCTCAAAATATCTTGCAGCAGTACGGTAATCGCCCTTATCACGATAAGCCCATCCAAGAGATCTCTTTATCGTAATCATGTAATAGTTCACCGTATCCCCCCGCATGATATACATCTTCTCACGGGCGGCATTCATCCGGATCACTTGGTCATACATCTTCCTGTCGAACAAATAAGGCATAATCAGGTAATCGTCACGGTCATATTCCTCACTTGCCGCCAGGAATTTCCGGTAGTAACGTTCGGCCTCTTCCGCCTGCCCCAACCGAAAAAGAACGACAGCATAATGGGCATACATTGCTTTTTTCTCCTTTGCACTCAACCCCTCCATCGGAGTTTCACTGCCGGTCTCTTCGGTCACCACCTTTTCCAACGCAGCCAGTGTCCTGAGAGCCTCCTCATTACGCCTGTCCGACTTCTGGAATATTAGTAAAGTGTTGTAATCATAACGCAGATTATCGTATTTATACCGATAGTCCGTCTTTGACATCATTTCAATCGCCTGTTCCAGATATTCATATCCCTTCTCCTTATTACCCTGATAATACAGCATTTTACCCATATTGAACAAAGCAACGGACTGCATGGCTTTATCCCCGCACTGCTCTGCCCTTTTTAAAAGTAAATAGACATACAGCGATTTTTTATTTTCATTATGCAAACAGTCGTAACAAGAGATCATGCGATGCACCTGTTCCATATAGTTCTTATCATTATTGCGCACCGAGTCACTGTCCAAAGCACGCTTATAGAACTTCAACGCCTTATAATATTGGCCGACATTGAAATATAAATCACCTTCCACCACATCCATCCGGAACATGGAAAGAGATTTCCGCTTTCTCAATTGTTCCATAACCTGCTGTGCCTTATCAAAATCGGAGAAAGTATATTTATATACGTTATCATCCGTTATCAAGCTGTCCGGCAAAGAGAGTATTTCGGCACAAACAGCCCCCGGAAACATCAATAAACGGAAAAGTAGTAACAGAATAACATACAATAACTTTCTCATATCTCTTATCTATTGGCTAATTTTAGAAGCACAAAAATAAGACAATGATATTGACAACAAAATTTTTCCTATCTCTTATTTACCGAACGTATTCAACTCTTTTCTGTTTGCCGGCTTTCAGAGAGTTGTCCATTTCTTTTCTATTTCCTTATTATAGCTTCTGATTCCTATAAAAAGTGAACGTCTCAAACCATTTACATCCCCCGATTGTTTGATTTATAAAATCTATTTATAAAAGAAAGGATATACATCATGAAAAAAGTAGTTCACCGCTCAGATACCCGCGGACGATCCGTATATGACTGGCTCGACAGCCATCACAGTTTCAGCTTTGACGAATATTACAATCCCGAACGGGTTCATTTCGGTGCTCTGAGGGTACTGAACGATGACCGGGTAGCCCCGGGTGAAGGTTTTCAGACCCATCCCCATAAAAATATGGAAATCGTCTCCATACCTTTAAAGGGTCTTCTGGCACATGGCGACAGTAAAAAGAACAGTCGTACCATTACAGTAGGCGATATTCAGGTGATGAGTGCCGGTACAGGCATTTATCATAGCGAGATGAACGGCAGCAAATCGGAACCGGTGGAATTTCTGCAAATATGGATCATACCGAAAGAACGGAACACTCATCCCCTCTATCAGGATTATGACATCCGGGGATTACTGAAAAAAGACGAACTGGCCTTCATACTATCACCTGACGGAAGTACACCTGCCAAACTATTGCAGGACACTTGGTTCTCGATGGGTGAGATAGGAGCCGGAAAGACAGTTGAATATACACTGCATGGGACGGATATGGGAGTCTACGTTTTCCTGATCGAAGGAGAAGTAAAGATAGATGATGTGATCCTGACTCGACGCGACGGATTGGGAATATCCGAAATCAAGAATTTTGAGATAGAAACTCTGAAAGACTCTAAAATACTACTGATAGAAGTACCGATGTAAATTTAAAGTAATCGCTTATGTCAACCGATCATGTATCCACACATCCCGACTCCCCTCTTCACGGAAACGGGATCGGGAGTGAGGCTATCAACCTCGCTGCCATCCGGCAGGAGTACACCAAAGGCGGGCTGAAGGAAGGAGATCTTCCCGACAACCCGCTTTCTCTTTTCAACCGATGGCTCCACGAAGCTATCGATGCACAGGTAGACGAACCTACTGCCATGCTGGTAGGCACCGTATCTCCCGAAGGGCAACCATCGACCCGTACCGTACTGCTAAAGGATTTGCATGATGGAAAGTTTATCTTTTATACCAATTACGAAAGCCGGAAAGGTACCCATCTGGCAAAGAATCCGTATATTTCCCTCTCTTTCGTTTGGCACGCGCTGGAAAGGCAGGTACACATTGAAGGCATTGCCTCAAAAGTTCCTGCCGGAGAGTCTGATACCTATTTCCGCCAACGTCCCTACAAAAGCCGTATAGGAGCACGCATCTCTCCTCAAAGCCGTCCGTTGAAAAGCCGGATGCAACTGATTCGCAATTTCGTTGCAGAAGCAGCCCGATGGGTAGGCAGAGAAGTAGAGCGCCCCGCACACTGGGGAGGATATGCCGTCACTCCGCATCGGATCGAGTTCTGGCAAGGTAGGGCAAACCGGCTTCACGATCGCTTTCTATATTCCCTTCAACCGGACGGAAGCTGGCAGAAAGAGAGGCTTGCTCCTTGATATTTCCGGTTATTGTACTTGCGCAACCAACAAATAATACGTAATATTGCATCCATAAAATACATCCGCCTATGATTCTGGATTATATATACCACAGCGGGTTCGCCATCGAAGCAGAAGGTGTAACCCTTATCATTGATTATTACAAAGACTCTTCAGAAACGGAACTGAATAAAGGAATCGTGCACGACCGTCTGCTCCAACGTCCCGGAAAACTGTATGTGCTTGCCTCACATTTCCATCCCGACCACTTCAACCGGGAAGTACTGACATGGAAAGAGCAACGTCCGGATATCATCTATATCTTCTCAAAAGACATTCTGAAACACCATCGGGCACAGAAAGAAGATGCGATCTATATTAATAAAGGTGAGGAATACGAAGATGATATGCTACGTATTCAGGCATTCGGTTCTACGGATGTGGGCATCTCCTTTCTGATCCATCTGCAAGGCAAGAGCATTTTTCATGCCGGTGACCTGAACAACTGGCATTGGAGCGAAGAATCTACCGAACAAGAGATACGCAAAGCAGAAGGAGACTTCCTGGCAGAGATAAAATATCTTCAGGCAGCAGTTCCGACCATCGACCTGGTAATGTTTCCCGTAGACCGCCGAATGGGAAAAGATTACATGAAAGGAGCCCAACAATTCATCGAACGAATAAAAACTACTATATTTGTACCCATGCACTTTAGCGAAGACTACGAAGGAGGCAATGCCTTCCGATCTATAGCCGAAGCCGGCGGATGCCGTTTCATAACCATCACCCACCGGGGCGAAAGCTTTGATATATAACTAAATAAAACATACAATTATGAACAAACTGACACAAATTTTCCTCGTGTTATTTATGATTTGCCTGCCCGTGACACTTTGGGCAGACAATGACAAAGATGATGATGACAGCAGATACCTTGCAGGCGCCGTGCCCGAAGTTGACGGACGGGTAGTTTTCAGCCGCGAATTCAGTATCCCCGGTATGTCGCAAGACGAAATCTATGAACGGATGCTCAAGTGGCTTGACGGACGCATGGCCCAGAACAAAAACAATAGCCGGGTGGTATATAAAGAAAAAGGAGTCATCGCCGCAGCCGGTGAAGAGTGGTTGGTATTCAGTTCTACCGCCCTTTCTCTGGACCGCACCTGGCTGACATACCAAGTCACCGTAAACTGCCAGCCCCAAAAGTGTACAATGGAGGTAGAGAAAATCCGGTACACCTATCGTGAAAAAGAAAAATATGCGGCTGAAGAATGGATCACCGATAAATACGCTCTAAACAAAGCGAAAACGAAAATGGTACGTGGTCTAGCCAAATGGCGCAGAAAGACAGTCAACTTTGCCGACAACCTCTTTGAAGAAGCTGCAAAGGCACTGAGTCAGAAACCCATGGAAGCAAAAGCAGAAGCCACTCCGAAAAAGCCTGCCGTAGTAACCGCTCCGAAAGTCGTGGTTATCGGTGATAATCAAGAGACTGGAAAAGTAGAAAAAGCAGCAGAACTTACCCCTGCAATTCCCGTTACCTCTCCAAGCACGATGCCGGGTTATAAAGAAGTAGCCCCCGACCAGGTTCCTGCCAATGCCATTCAGATGGGTGCAGGCCGACTGGTGATTGCTATCGGTTCCGATCCTTTCAATATGACCATGATGACAGCCAACGCCGGAGGATCCATAGGAAAAATTTCGGGAAGTCCTGTTGTATTCAGTATCCTTTCTCCCGACCAGCCTTACGAACAGTTGGAGAAAGCAGAAACATACAGCATACGCTTCTATCCTACCGGACAAAAAGAACCGTCCGTCATACTGGAATGTCAGAAACTACCGGCCCCGACACCTATGGAAGGACAGCCCAGAACTTATGCAGGTAAAATAACCAAAGCATTTATGAAATAAATCAGTCACCACAGGTTACACAGATTGAGTTTTGACCGGATCATTGCCATAAATCATCCGTGTAACCTGTGGTGTAAACTTTATAAGCTCTATTTTAATCTAAAAAACAAACTTAGAAACAATGGAAATAAAAAGTAGATTTGACCACTTCAATATCAATGTGACTGATCTGGAACGTAGCATTGCTTTCTACGAAAAAGCATTGGGATTGAAAGAACATCACCGGAAAGAGGCAGCCGACGGCTCTTTTATCCTGGTATATCTCACAGATAACACCACCGGTTTTTTATTGGAACTCACCTGGCTGCGAGACCATACCGAAGCCTATGAACTGGGAGAGAACGAAAGCCATCTTTGCTTCCGTGTAGCGGGAGATTATGATGCCGTACGCCAATATCACAAAGAAATGGACTGCGTATGCTTTGAGAATACTTCCATGGGGCTCTATTTCATCAATGATCCGGATGACTACTGGATTGAAATATTACCGGAACGACTTTAAAACGAATAACGATGAACGATAAACAGGCTGTGCGTTGATATCGCAGTGAGTTTATCGTTCATCGTTATTCGTTATTTACCGTTTATGTCTGTTCGCCCTCTTTCTCCGGATCTCAGCTTTCATCTTGGCAGCTCCGGAACCGTGAGTTCCCTTTATATAGGTTGTTTTCTTCGCTTTTGTTTTCACTTTATTTTCATCTTTCTTCGGGCCTTCTTTCTTTCCTTTAAAGACAATTCCACCCATAATCGCATCTTCTAAGCTCATAATCTTTCCTTTCTTATTCTATATTTTCCGTGGACAAAGATACTCTTTTTCTGTGAATTCCCTATCTTTGCCCGCTGTAACAACTAAAAACCAATCAATGAATACATCCCTGCTCCCGGCAGAAAAAGACCCGATGGGTGCTGCCATAGCCGATTTTTATCATCGCCAAAAAGCAGACAGATTACGCGTATTTTCTTCTCAGTTCGATGAAGACGAAATACCCGTCAAGCAACTTTTCCGCAAAGCCGGACAAATGCCTCTACTCGAACGCACAGCCCTCTCAATGGCTACCGGAACAATACTCGACGTAGGTGCCGGAAGCGGTTGCCACGCTCTTGCCCTTCAAGAGAGCGGTAAAGAAGTTTCCGCCATCGACATCTCCCCTTTATCCGTCGAAGTGATGAAACTGCGGGGAGTGAAAGATGCCCGCCAAGTCAATCTGTTCGACGAACGCTTTGCCGCGACTTTCGATACCATCCTTATGTTGATGAACGGTTCCGGCATTATCGGACGTTTGGAGAATATGCCTCTCTTCTTCCGCAAGATGAAACAATTACTCCGCCCGGATGGTTGCATCCTGATGGATTCGAGTGACCTCCGCTATCTGTTCGAAGATGAAGACGGCAGCTTCCTGATCGACCTGGCAGGAGATTATTATGGAGAAATCGACTTCCGCATGCAATATAAAGATATTCAAGGCGATCCCTTCGACTGGCTGTATATCGACTTCCAGACCCTCAGCGCCTATGCTGCCGACAATGGCTTCAAGGCCGAAATGATAAAAGAGGGTAAGCACTATGACTATCTGGCCCGGCTGACTGTTGCCTTATAAACAGGAGGGAATGTTTCCAACAAACCGTCTCTCCCTAAAAGACTAAAACGGAAACAGTAGCGGCAATACGAACACCATTACCACGCCCATAATGATCTGAAGCGGCAGACCTACTTTTACGTAATCCATAAACGTATAGCGTCCTGCCGGCATCACCAACGCATTAGGCGGCGTGGAGAAAGGTGAAGCAAAACACATACTTGCCGCCACTGTCACGGCAAACAGGAACGGATAAGGGCTCAGCCCCAACTGTACGGCCGAGTGAAGAGCGATAGGAGCAAGCAGCACAGCAGTGGCCGTATTGCTGATAAACATTGTCATCAGCGAAGTTGTGAAGTAAATACCTGCCAACAAAGCAAAAGGCCCATAGGCCCCCAGCCCATTCACCAACGATTGCGACACCACCTCCGAAGCTCCGGTTTTCTCCAATGCCAATGACATGGGCAGCATACCTGCTATCAGCACAATACTCTCCCAGTTGATTGTTTTATAAGCTTCTTCCACATTGCGGAAACATCCGGTCAGTACCATCAGCAGTGCCGCTATAATTACGGCCGTCACAGGAGCCACCGGAATAAAGTCAAACATCATGGTTACAATCATACCCAACATGATCAGTGCCGCTACCGGTGCTTTATGATTCAGGGTTACTTTGGCCGCTTCAGCCAACGGCTGCCCCAGAACGACCCACTGTGACTGATCCTCACCAAGCCTGGCTATGTTTGCCCAACTTCCCTGCACCAGCAAGATATCTCCCGAATGCATCTTTTCATCCTTCAGATTCTTCAGCAGATAGTCACGCTTACGCTGAATACCCAATATATTGATGCTATAATTCTCCCTGAATCCGGAAGCTTTCACCGGTTTGTTTATCAGATTGGCGGTAGGCAGTAACAGAATTTCAGCAATGCCTATCTCCTGAAAATCGAATCCCTCGTCCGTATCATGCAGACTCCCCTCGGTCTTATGTGTATCCAATAAAGACAGACGGTTCTCACCTGCAAAGCGTTTTACATTTTCAAATTCTCCTAATACATAAAGAATATCTTCCGCCTCAATCAGAGTTCCGGCTTCTGCCATCTCCTGCTTTTTTGTCTTGAAGAAGTGCCGGGACGAAACCGAACGGCGGCGAACCTCCAAAATCGTCACATGATACCTCTGCGGAATCCCTAGCTCCTGTATGGTCTTACCTACAAAACCGGAAGACTCTTCAACCTCCACCCGATAAAGGTTCTGTGATAACTGGTATTCACCCGCCAACTCCTGAAGCGACTTATTCTTGCGCTTTCCCCGTGCCTCTTTATCACTTTTCTTCGTCAGGAAGATCTTACTCAGCGGAATCAGCACAATCAGTCCGACAGTGACACACACCAAGCCTACAGGAGTAAAAGTGAAGAAAGAGAGACGTTCATAGCCGGCTTCAATCAAGGCATTTTGTATCACAAGGTTGGGCGGTGTACCAATCAATGTCATCATCCCACCCATACTACTGGCAAAAGCAAGAGGCATCAGCAAACGGCTTACATTGATATTGGCACTCATGGCCATACTGACCACAATAGGCAGCATCAACGCCACCGTTCCCGTATTGCTGACAAAAGCGCCGATGGCAGCCGTCACCAATATAATCAGGATAAAAAGTTTCAGTTCGCTTGTTCCGGCAAATTTCAGGATACGGCTGCTGATCATCTTTGCCAGCCCCGTCTGAAAGATGGCACCACCTACAACAAACAGGCCGACCATCATAATAACAACAGAATTAGAAAATCCTGAAAGCGCCTCCTCCGGAGTGAGGATATTGAAAAGGATTAATAATACCAGCGCACACAACGCCACTAAGTCGGAACGTACCTTTCCACTCATAAAAAAGACAGCCGACAGTACGAGAATGATAATCGTTATAGCCATAAAATAAAAAGATGGGGTGATCTATGTTAAAAACAGAAAATCACCCCTGCTTGTTCAACTTATTTTTTCAGCATTTCATCTATTTGATCCACCAGTGAGGCAAACTCCTCTTCGTTATATAAACGAGTCAGCTTCACAATCTTACCCTCCCGGTCTATCAGGACATTCCGGGTAATGCCCGATTCACGCAATGCATACTTCGCAAAGATATCCGCTCCCGGATCCAATCCCAACGGATACGTCACCCCTACCGACTTTCCAAATGCGATCACCTTATCGAGAGGTTCGTCACGGTCAATGCCTATCAAAGCAAACTCAGGATTGTTTTTATGCTTCAGCCAGATATCTTTCTCTATAAAAGGCATCTCTTTACGGCATACTCCGCACCAGCTGGCTGTGAACTGCAACATCACCACTTTACCGCGAAGTTCAGAGAGTTTCATCTGCTTTCCGTCGGTCAGAGTAATGGTAAAATCGGGAGCTGGCTCTCCCACTTTCACAATATATCCTGTGCTGTCTGCCGCAACACTATCCGTTTTCACCACTACACTATCCGCAACAACAGCTGCTTTATCCGCTTTTCCTTGTCCGGAACATGCTGCCATACCCCAAAGAAGCAATGACAGACCACCTGCATAAAAAAAGTTTTTCTTCATACTTTCCTATAATTAATTGATTTGCAAAAGTAAACAAAGAATCCGACTTATCAAACACTATTTTTATGAAGCATTTTTTTTCAAAGTATTTGCAAGTTTAAAAGTTTTTCCTACCTTTGCACCCGCAAAACAGAAATGACGCCTCTTTAGCTCAGTTGGCCAGAGCACGTGATTTGTAATCTCGGGGTCGTTGGTTCGAATCCGACAAGAGGCTCAATAAAAAAGAAAGGATCGGCAATTGCTGATCCTTTCTTTTTTATTGAATTAACTTCTCTTCGAAACTTCCGTCTACTCCTTATTCTTTCTCACATAATAGGGTACGAAAACAAAAAGAAGAACTTCCCCCAGTTTCCTTAAAAACATACCTAACGAATGATGCTCCAAAATGTCAGAAATATAATTTTAAAATATTCCTTCACCGAACGATTACAGATATATTTCATATTATACCGTATCTTATCGGGCATAATCTGTTCTATATATGCTCTGTCAGGATCCGAAGCCTCTCCAAGAATCATATTTTCATCTACATACTCAATAGAAGCATAATCCGTAATCCCCGGACGTACACTCAATACTTTCTTTTGTTCATCGGTATATAAATCCACATACTTACGAACCTCAGGACGGGGCCCTACCAGACTCATATCTCCTTTCAGTACGTTAAACAACTGAGGCAATTCATCCAATTTATACTTCCGGATCAGGTATCCGGTACGAGTTATTCTCGGATCTCTCCCTCCTACCGTTATCAACCCCTTTTTATCAGCCCCTACACGCATCGAACGAAATTTATAAACATAAAAATCCCCTCCGTACCTTCCCACACGGAGCTGTTTATAGAAACCACCTCCTTTACTTTCGAGACAAATGGCTATATAAAGAAGAAGAAAAACGGGAGAAAGCAGAAGAATTCCCAAAAGGGAAAAAACGATATCAAAAAAACGGATCAAAAAACTTATCTATTTAGTGTTTGTAAATATACTATCGGTTTTCTGCAATTACGGTCGCATAGGCCGCCTTTACGGTTTCAATAATGAAATTCAATTTTTCACTATCCAATTGGGGATATATCGGCAATGATATCTCGCTCTTAAAGTTCTGATAAGCCTGTGGATAATCCTTTATATCATATCCCATCGATTTGAAGAACGACAACATCGGCATCGGTATAAAGTGCACATTGACAGCCACTTCACTTTTAGCGATTTCATCAATCATCCGGTCGCGTTGTTCTTCGGTAAAGTCCTTAATACGCAAAGCATAAATGTGATAAGAGCTTTCCTTTTCCCCATCCACAGAAGGCGGAACGATGGCCCAGTCACAAGCCGAAAAAGCATCGCTATAAGCATTAAACACCCGCTTTCGTTCTTTCAGCAATTCCGGATATTCTCGTATCTGTGCCAGTCCTATGGCGGCATTTACATCGGCCATATTGATTTTCATCCCGAAACCGACAATATCATAACGCCATCCTCCGGCTTTAGATTTCGAAAAAGCATCCTTGGTCTGGCAGTTCAAGCTTGTCATCCGTAGCTCTTTATACAACTCCGTATTATCGAACGGCTTAGGCAGATTCAGGCAAATGGCCCCACCTTCGGCAGTAGTCACATTTTTCACGGCATGAAGTGAAAAGATAGCCACATCAGTTTCACAACCGGTACGCTGACGGCTACTGTAACGTGCTCCCAAAGAGTGGGCAGCATCATTCATCACCAAGATGCGTCCCAATTTTTCTTGCACAGGAGATTCCGAACGGAACAGTTTTACCATTTCTGGTTCCTGCACCAGTGCCATGATTCTTTCATAATCGCAGGGAAAACCAGCAATATCTACGGGTATAATCGCCTTTGTTTTAGGAGTAATAGCTTTACGAACAGCCTCCACCGAAATATTAAAATCAGTTCCGGAATCCACCATTACCGGTTTGGCTCCGGCATGGAGCACAGCCAATGCCGTTGCACTGTAAGTATAGGCAGGAACAATCACTTCATCGCCCTCCTTCACTCCCAGCCAACGCAACATCATAATAGCTCCTGATGTCCAGGAATTGACACAAAGCACTTCTTTTGCTCCTGAGAAAGATTTAATTTCTTCCTCCAAAGCCTTCACTTTCGGACCGGATGTGATCCAACCGGAACGTAACGAATCAACGACTTCGTTGATGACCGCCTCGTCAATATAAGGTGGTGAAAAAGGTATTTTCATTATATAACGATTAAATAATATCTAAATATTTCCCTAAAATAACACTCTCTGAATAACTATACTCCGCCAACTTCCGAGCTCTATTGCCCATCTCTCTTAATGTCTCAAGTTGTGACGTTGATAAATTATTCAGAAATTCTATAAGCCGCTCTTTTTCTGTCCACTGAAAACAGAAACCTATTTTATTATCCGAAACCACCTTCCAAATCTCACTACCAGAGTTACCAATATACAAAATAGGCTTACCTGCTGCCATTATATTATATGATTTAGAAGGCACTGCCAATCCATACATTTCATCCGCCAATGTTATTAATGCAATATCACAAGATCCTAAAATTTCACTTTGTTTATTTCTACTATATCCCCCATCAAACAGAACATTCCTTATTTTCTTAGACTTCACTAAATCCATCATTGCCGATTTTAAAGCACCAGTACCTCTAAAAGAGAATATTAATTCATCATTTCTTATCAGACTTATAATATTTATTAAATCTAATAATCCCTGTACTCGCCCCATATTACCAGCATATAACAATGTAATTTTATCTTTATTATCCGATATTCTTGGAGTAATAGAGTTGACCTCAGCCCAATTTTCTATAATACTTATTTCTGTGTTTACACTAAAGTGCCCAATTTTATTCCTCATAACCTTCTCCATATCCCGACCAATAACTATCAGTTTATCAGCGTAGGAATACGATTTATCAAAAAGTTTTTTCAGCAACTTATATAATAGTCTTGAACTATTTTTCATTTTTCCTGTAGCCCTTATATTCTCAGGAAAAACATCATAGACCAAAACAGACCAATATATACCTTTTATTTTCTTCACAACAGAAATAAAAAGCAATAAGAACACTGGAGTAGTCACAATTAGTACTTTATCATGTCTAGCAACCCTTTTAAATAAACAATACGACAGATTCAGACTTATTTTTAAAGCTTTATATAAAAGAAAAATATAATTACTATTTTTATTTATTTTAGAGCCTTTAATTCTGATTATATTAATACTGGAGATAACATTAAAGTCCTTATTATTATTTTCTTTCTCTTTATCATATTTTCCATTACAACATATAACATTCACATCATATTTATTAGACATTGCATTAGCTATCTTTGTTAATAAATACGAAGTAGAAGTTTCTTCCGGATAAAAAAGTTCACTAACAATCCAAAGTTTCTCCATTTTTACTCACTCCATACCACCCGTTTCACATAATCTGTGTAAGAAAGAATAATCCGTACCACTTTATCGCTCACATTTGGTATAGAATAATCATATACTGAACGGAAATAATTATTATCAAGAGACCGATTCTGCAACTCTGCTAATCCTTGCATTACACGTTCAGGATTTAAGCCTACCATCATAACATTTGCTTCCTCCATCGCTTCTGGACGCTCATGAGCTTCACGAATATTCAAAGCGCAAAAATTCAAAATACTAGCTTCTTCACTAATTGTACCGGAATCAGATAAGACAGTATTGGCGTTCAGCTGAAGTTGATTATAATCACTTAAACACATTGGCTTCATTAATCTTACCAAATCATGAAAAACAATTCCTTTTTTCTCAATCATCTTGCGAGTTCGAGGATGGCAAGACACAATTACCGGATATTCATAAGTTTTAGCTATCAAATTTAAGATATCAACCAAATTAAAGAAATTTTTATCACATGTTATATTTTCCTCGCGATGAGCAGAAACAACAAAATATTTGCCCTTTTCAAGGCCAAGTCTCTCCAAAATAACAGATGACTTTATTTTGGGCAAATATTGCATTAATACTTCATACATTGGACTGCCAGTCTTAATGATACGATCTGCAGGAATTCCTTCACGCAAAAGATACTCCCGTGCAATTGAGCTATAGGTTAAATTTATATCACTAATATGATCTACTATTTTACGATTACTTTCTTCTGGTACACGCTGATCAAAACAACGGTTACCTGCTTCCATATGAAAAATAGGAATATGCCGCTTCTTAGCAGCAATTGCACAAAGGCAAGAGTTTGTATCTCCCAATACAAGAAAAGCATCAGGCTTCACTTCTTCAAGAACAGGATCTATTTTTAGAAGTATCTGCCCTGAAGTATTTGTAGCATTTGAACCAGCCGCATTTAGAAAATAGTCAGGCTTTCTTAATCCTAAATCTTCAAAAAAAACTTCATTCAATTCATAATCGTAATTTTGCCCTGTATGCACAAGAATATGTTCTATAGCAAGACTTGAGTCTAGTTTTTGTAATACACATGCTAATCTGATAATCTCAGGACGTGTGCCTACAACCGTTAAAACCTTTAATCGTTCCATATCATTTATATTTTCTCAAAATAAGTATCTCCATCAGCAGGATTATACCATTCATTTATCCAAAATTGTGTATAAAGTTCTTCCTCACCAATATTCTCTATATTATGGGTATACCAAATGGGAATATCCACATAGGAAGGTTCATTTCCATCCAAATAGAAACTGATAACTTCATCACTTCCTATTCTACGAAGTTGGATACATGCTTTCCCCCTTATTACCGTAAAACGTTCTATTTTACGGCTATGATAATGATTCCCACGTATAATACCCGGAAGTGTAGTAGAAAATGAGACTTGTCCACCAATTCCTAATTTTATAGTTTCAACAAATACCCCTCTTGAATCAGCATGTTTTATCAATTTTACAGGAAAATGCGCTGTATAATCAATGTAACTTCGAAAAGTATTAAAGAGATTAAGTGCATTCTGGTCACTTAAAAATGGAATAAGTCCTTGATCTAAATAATACACTTTATAAGCACTCAATAAGTCCAAAATTTCAGTGACCCCTTTCTCAAAATCATATGGTACTTCTTTACGTTCAATTACTGGAAAAAAGGACTTATATATCGATTTTATTATATCAATAATATATTTACAGAGATTACCCACATAAATTAAACCAATTCTACTATCCTGAACAATCTTTGGTTGTTCATTATGCGTTAATTTATGACAAAACGTAGCAATAAAAGAATTGTAATTAGGACGGCCGAAAGGACCATATACATTAGGAATAACCAAGCCTACAAAAGAAGCACCATTACATCTTGCCCAATTCTCTAATAACTCACGTCCTTCACGTTTAGAATTACCATATTCATTATTCCGCTCCTCCTGAATAGAAGAAGCAAATAATACACAAGGAGTACATTTTTCACTCTCCATAGCCACAATTAATTGTCTCACTAAACAAAGATTTGTTTCGTAAATTATTTGTGGATTCGAATGACGATTCATTGCTGCCAAATGTACAATAACATCACATTGTTTAACAAACTCTCTTAAACGTAACCCATCTTGAAAATAATTATCTTCAAAAGGAATACGAATTATTGTTTCTGGAAATAAACCAAGTTCATTATAAAGATGGCCTCCAATAAATCCAGACTGTCCTGTTATACCAACTTTTATCATATAAAATCAGAATTAGTCACAAACAAAACATTATTACACATTAAGACCTTCATGAATAAAATCAAGTTTAAACAAAAGTTGCTCCATACCTTCAACATCCAAACGCCGAGTATTATGGGAATGATAATCCTCTATCTGAGATATCTTTTCACTACCTTCTATAAAAAATTTATCATAGTTCAAATCACGCGTATCACAAGGAATACGATAATAATCACCCATATCTTCTGCTTTTGACATTTCTTCACGAGTAACCAGTGTCTCATATAGCTTTTCACCATGACGAGTACCAATCACTCGTATCTCGGCATTACTAGAATAAATCTTCTTCAAAGCATTTGCCAGCACGTTTAAAGTAGCTGCTGGAGCTTTCTGTACAAATAAGTCACCATTCTTACCATGCAAGAAAGCATAAATCACTAGATCAACAGCATCATCCAGAGTCATCATAAAACGGGTCATATTGGGATCAGTAATAGTTATAGGAGCACCATTTTTTATCTGCTCAACCCACAAAGGAATGACTGAACCACGACTCGCCATAACATTGCCATAACGAGTACAGCAAATAGTCGTTTTTCCGTTTTCTCCCAATTGCCGTCCTTTAGCAATTGCTACTTTCTCCATCATGGCTTTACTTATCCCCATAGCATTGATAGGATAAGCTGCTTTATCAGTAGAAAGTACTACGACATTTTTAACACCATACATGATAGCTGAATCTAATACATTTTCCGTACCAAGAACATTAGTACGAACAGCCTGTATTGGAAAGAACTCACAGGAAGGAACCTGCTTAAGAGCCGCGGCATGAAAAACATAATCTACTCCATCCATAACCCCATCAACAGAACGTTTATCGCGAACATCGCCAATGTAAAATTTAACTTTAGGATTTTGTAAATGATGACGCATATCATCTTGTTTTTTTTCGTCACGAGAAAAGATACGAATCTCCTTGATATCAGAATCAAGAAAACGGCGTAACACTGCGTTCCCAAAAGAACCAGTTCCACCAGTAATCAATAAAACCTTATCCTTGAATAAAAGCATAATTCAATATATAATAATTAATTTATCACTTTGATAATTTTAGCAGGATTACCAGCAACTACAGTAAAAGGCGGAACAGATTTAGTCACTACAGCACCAGCTGCAATGACAGCCCCCTCACCAATTATTGTTGCTTTACCTAAAATAATAGCATTAGTTCCTATCCAAGCTCGCTTTTTTATAATTTTAGAACGATACTCAATCGGTTGTTTTTTAAACCAAAGATCTTTATTCTCAAAAGTATGATCATGAGTAAGGACAACGACATTATCTGAAATAACAACTTGTTCTTCTATTTTTAATCCTCCATTATAATCAAGCAACACTCCTGAGGCAATTAAGACATCATCTGAAATCTCCAATTTCTTACTCCCCCCAACATGTGAACAAGAAAAAGAAACTTTATTGCCAATAACAACCCGTTCAGTTCCTAAATATTTATTAATAATCAAGCTCCTTATTTTTTTTATATAAGGTAAATTGAAAAAAGAATATCTGATAAAAATTGAAAAAAGGAAAGATAACATATCAAAATTTCAAATCTAATTTTTTAAGAATTGGAAGTAACTTCGAATCAAGTTGGAATGTTAATTCATAATTTGAATAATATATTTCACGTCCATTATTGCCCATGAATTCAATTCTATCTAAAGCACGATCAAGCAATATTTTCCAAGTTTCATCATACAAATAGTTCACCACATATCCAATCCCATTCTTCTCAACATAATCAGCTGCCAATATTCCAAAGTTCACAATTACAGGTATCCCTAGCATCATTGCATCATACAATTTATTCGAAGCTGCTAACCTATTTATTTCTAAGGAAGGATCATATAGAGAAAAGATTCCTTGACAATCTTTAATTAAAGAAAATAAGGTATTCTGAGGCATAAAGTCATAATAGACAACATTAGGAAGATCTATAAACTTACGTTTAAGTGAAGAATCAGTAAACCTTCCAGCTATAATAAACTCATATGAAGGATTATCATATGCAAAATGGTATATAGAATCCATCCCTCTATTAGATGATAACCAACCCGTAACAGCAAACTTCTTTTTATATGCCGGAAGGATAAAATCTCCTTTAAAAAAGTCATAAGGAGCATTATATATAACTATCGCATTATTATCTAAATTAGACAATCGATTATCATCAACATGAATTGTAACAAAAGCTCTTTTTCTAATTTTTATCTCAACGTTATCAACTAGTTTCGTAACTAACGATGGCATTTTATGACTTTTTGTAAATTCATCACGAATTTCGTATATATATCTCACATCTTGTCGAAAGAGAGATAATAAATACAATATCAATCCCGATTCAAAATTTATAGCAAAAAAGACCTTATTTTTATAACTCCTCTTGGACAACTCACAAAATCCTTTGATGATAAATACTAAATAATAGAAAATAAGTCTGGTTCCACCATATCCTCCACTTTTCACCAAATAATTAATACTGATAAATTTATTATCATCACATAAATCTTTCCTATCCCTCAACCAAGCCAAGATTTCCAATCTTATTGTTTGTTTTGAATACAGATATTGTGCAATTTTTTGGAGTCGTGTATTTTTCAAAGAACTAGCCACAACAAATACTAAAGTATCAAACATGTTATTATCCATTATCTTGTAACATAATCAATAGCATTTAACACGCCATTTGCCATTATCAATGGTGTCGCATAATTATCATAATATTGTTTTGCGGCATGCCCCATTGCTATAAATTTATCGGGAACTTGTGCAGCATTAAATAATATATTTTCAAGTTCACTTTCATTTGAATACAAAATACCATCTATTTCATTATGTATATTAAATATTTCTCCACCTGTTATTGCATTTTGACGAGTTATAAATGGGACACCATATCCCATGCTTTTTAAAACGGATAATCCTGCCTGATCTGGTGAGATACAAATAATTGATGTTTGAAAATAAGATTTTATAATATCTTCATCGTAAATAGCACCGTGCATAATAATACAATCATTTAAAGAATTCTCTTGAACAACCTTTACAATATTTGTAAACTCAGGTCCCTCACCTATTACATGCAATAATGGCATATTCCCATTTATTGTAGATTTAACCTTAATATATGCATTTATTAGTTCATATATTTTTTTCTCTTTATACAACGTCCCTATAAATAAAAAATCCTTCTTTTTAGTATCACTAATTGCATAATCCTGATCAACAGCAACTGTATTATGAGCAATAAAAATTTTACTATCATCAATATTATAATCTTTCCAAAAGCTTAGGACTTCTTTCATATAGAATATAATTGCATCTGATTTCATAAAAACTTCATATTGTATTTTATCCAGAAAGGTCTTTTTCCTAGATAAATCATATCTATTTACATATGAAGACCTTATACCAATCGACCATGGGATAACTTTATATTTATGGGGAAAAAATGGAAGTAAACAATATGACAAATTATGTAAATCAGAAGCAAAAATAATGACATCATTTTTTTTACATAACTTTCTAAATTTTCCTTTTATCCATACAATCGTACCCCACCGAAAAGCACACAATCTTATTTTTCTAAAATTACAAACACTTTTAGTATTATCATTCTTATAAAAAGCAATAGTCAATTCGTGATGATTACTAATTATATTATATATAGGAACTCTATATTCCGAGATAGATTCCAATAAAATCAGAATATTCTTCTTTCTCATCAATTCAATCCTATAAGAAATTCCGTTATACGTTTTGCAGATAATCCGTCTCCATAAGGGTTTATGGCTTGGCTCATATTATTATAATTCAAGTTATCATCAAGTAAAGCAGAAACACTATTGACTATCCTTTCATAATTAGTTCCTACTAATTTAACAGTTCCCGCTTCGAGTGCTTCTGGACGTTCCGTAGTATCACGCATAACTAAAACAGGTTTACCCAGCCCTGGAGCTTCTTCTTGTATTCCTCCACTATCTGTAAGAATAATCGTTGATTTCGCCATTAAATACACAAACGGAAGATATTCTAATGGCTCTATAAAAAAGATATTTGACATATGCTCTTCGCCAAAAACTTCATAAATAGGTTTACGCACATTAGGATTTAAATGCATTGGATAGAGAAAATCAACTTGAGGATACTTCTCTGTTAAAGTTTTAATAGCAAGACACATATTATTAAAACCATCACCAAAATTCTCACGTCTGTGTCCTGTTATCAAGATTAACTTTCTATTTTCCCCTAATCTACTAATATCATAACCTGATTTTATCAGTAAATTACAAAGTCCTTTTTCTAGATCTTTATTATTCTTTATTTTATTAATAACTATATGAAGGGCATCAATAACAGTATTACCTGTTATTAATATATTTTCATTGTATACACCTTCCTGTATCAAATTCTGTTTACTCAATTTAGTAGGGGCAAAATGATAAGTGGCAATTCGTCCTGTTATTTGTCTATTCATCTCCTCAGGCCAAGGACTATAAATATTATGTGTTCTTAATCCAGCTTCCACATGACCTACGGGAATTTGCTGATAATAAGCAGCCAAGGCAGTTGCCATAGAAGTCGTTGTATCACCATGAACTAAAACTATATTTGGACATTCTTTTTTCAGAATATCCCGCATTCCAATAAGTACTCTAGCAGTCACATCATACAAATCCTGACCTTGTTTCATTATGTTCAAATCATAATCTGGTTGTATATCGAATAAGCTAAGTACTTGATCAAGCATTTCACGATGTTGTCCCGTCACACAAACGATCACATTTATCTTATCTGAATGAGCCTGTAACTCCTTTATAAGAGGAGCCATCTTAATGGCTTCAGGACGAGTCCCAAAAACCAACATTATTTTTTTCATCGTATACAAACTTTATTTTTTATAAATTCCACAAAAATCTATAATTATCTTTTTATCGTCATAAACCAAAGATTTAAAAACGGAATGAGCAACAAGAAATACAACAATATCAGCAGTAGTATAAGCTTCTTTATAATTAGTTAGTTTAAACACTTTATGCTCTGTCACATTAGGTTCAACCACCAAAATATCTGCATTATTACAACTTTGCATCACTTTTGTAGTTATATACTTAGCAGGAGCTTCTCTCAGATCATCTATATCCGGCTTAAACGCTAATCCCATCATCGCCACAACAGGTTTACGATGATGCTCTATTTCAAATTTCAACATTTCATTTGTCACTTTTTCTGCACACCAAAATGCCTTATAATTATTTATTTCCCGCGCTTTTGAAATGATCTGTGATTCTATAGGAAAATCGGCTGTTATAAAGTATGGATCAACAGCAATACAATGACCACCAACACCACATCCAGGCTGAAGAATATTAACTCTAGGATGTTTATTCGCCAAGTTTATCAATTCCCAAACATTAATACCTGCTTTATCACAAATTAATGAAAGTTCGTTAGCAAAAGCTATTTGAACATCACGAGATGAATTTTCTGTCAATTTACACATCTCTGCAGTTTTACTGTTAGTTCTATGAAGTTTCCCCTGTACAAACTGACTATAAAATTCAATAGCTTTATCTGTTGAAGCCGGATTAATTCCCCCAATAACTCTATCATTATTTATAAGTTCATGAATAACATTACCAGGTAAAACTCGTTCCGGACAGTAAGATATAAAGATTTTACCTTCCAACTCTGGACGAATAGAAAATATAAGATCGCTCATCTTATCAGTTGTACCTACAGGTGAAGTCGATTCAATAACATATAAATCTCCTTCTTTTAAAAAAGGGATAACTGCGCGTGTTGCTGATTCAACATATGAAATATCCGGTTCATGATTTCCTTTAAAAGGAGTAGGAACCACTATAAAATAAGCATCACTCTCTTCTGGTGTAAGAGATGCTTTTAACTTACCACTAGTAACAACTTCCAAAAGAAGTTCTTGCATTCCAGGTTCAATAATGTGTAAAATTCCACTATTTGTCATTTCAACAACCTTTGGATTAATATCTACACCTATAATTTCGATACCGTGTTTTGCAGCAGTTATAGCTGTCGGAAGGCCAATGTACCCAAGCCCCATAAAACATGCTTTCATTTGAATTATACTTTTATAAATACATTATTAATTATTTTCTATTAGACAAATACGAAACCAAAAGATAAAAAGGCAATCCCAACAATGGATATAAGATCCATAATTCCAAACCAGATCCTCTTGCAAATTGAACAATAGTTATAGACAAAAAAAGTGCAATATAATATTTCACTGAGGTTAAAGTCTCAAACGAAACAATTAGCTTTTTATATAAGAATTCAATACCAGAGAATAAAAAATAAACAGCAAATGGTGCAAAAAACAAAAAATTAGCAATAGCTTCCCCATAAAATCCAACAGGTAAAGAACCACCTCGAGAATAGAATCCTGGAACAAAAGTTGAAGTATATATATTGATCATACTCTCAGGTTTCAACGGAAATAATTCTCTAGGAATTGGTAGAAACAAAGGCTTTATAAAAGTAGACCCCAATAGAGTAGGAATTTGATTATTCAATACATAATCAGCACAATTTACTGTATCAAAATAGACTCCTGAGAACTCCAAATTATCAACTATAGCATCTCTAAATATATCACTTCTAATATAATCTCCAATATAAAAAAATGCTACTAATACATTCTCAACATCAAAATTACCATATCCTCGTGCAATAGACATTGCCATTATAAAAAACAAGAAAATACTCAAGCACATTAAAACAAATAAACTATTCTTAAACGTAAACTTTATTTCAAATCTCCGATCAAATAACTCAAAAAATAAGATAAGTAATAGTACATATAACAATTCACGTTTAGATTCATATGATACAAGAAAAAAAGAAAGCAATAGAATACAATAACATGGCAAACGAGTTATAAAATTTGAAAATCTATTCAATAGACGTGGCATTATATATATAGTTATAGCAAACATACCAGGATAAATCCACAAATTAAATATCTCTATCTTTAGTAAGGAAAATAAAGAAATCAATACCACCAAAAATAGTGGAACGATAAAAGGCCCCTCTTTTTTGACCGAAGGAGGCCAAACCGTATATATCCTAATATTCTTTTGTATAACAAGAAATAGACACCAATTAGAAATCAAAAACAGAATAAGTATCTCTCTGTAATTTTTCACATTTAGAAAAGTTCTTGCCATTCCTTCTGAGAAAGAAAACAAAGAGTTTAAACCAATATCACGAGGAGTAACGTAACTACCTGCAATAAAATAAATTAAAAAGTAATTAGCTGTTATAAATGTAGGAGAAAACAGTACAGATACAGTGATCTTATTATTTACAACATAAAAAAGGAACACTAAATACTGGAAAAAATAGAAATAAAAGGAATTATACTTTAACCATAATTCGTCTGCAAAAAAACAGAAAACAACAGGAACAGCAATAAACAAATAATTCATCATAATTATCGTTTGTGACCTTTCCAAATGTTTAGAAAGTACTATCATATATCCTTTCCTCCAACTATACTATTAACTACATCAATAGAATAATACAAGTACTTACAATTAAATATAAAAGAGAACATCCAATAAAGCCCCCAATACAACAAAAATAGAGATAATATAATCTCCAAAGAGCTAAAATCAACTAAAATATTTTTTACATAATACGAAATACTAAAAGCTCCTATAATAGAAGCAATAATAGGTAATAAATCCCAAAATTGTGCACTCAAGGACATACGTATTTGTTTTCCACAAAAATAGCACATCACAAGAAGATCAAGTATAGAATAAAATACGACTCCACATAAAAGGATTGTAATATTATATCGAACAGTAAAAATCAGCACAATTATACAAACAACTTTCTTAAACAGTTCAAGATTTAAAATTAAACGACCTTTTCCCTTTATTTTCAATATATTACTATTTATATTAGATAAAGGATATAAAGCTCCAACAATACATAAATATTTAAAATAATCCGATGCAACAATCCATTCAGGAGGTAATAATATTTCAAAAATAGCATTTGAAGTGAGCAATAGGAAAATCATGATTGGTGATATGATAAAAACAGAGACTCCTATTATTTTACAATAATTTTCTTTTAAACGTTCATTTTCATCCTGAATTTGTGATAATATAGGAAAGGTAACTCTTTGAATCACTTCTGTAAGGCTTGTTGAAGGAATTTTTTGAAAACGATCAGCCTGAGAATATAATCCTAATTCCTTTGCATTATAAAACTTTCCAATCACAAGAGCATATATATTGTTAAAAACGCCAGATATAAGGCCAGTAAACAATAAACTCATAGCAAAAGGAAACATGGCTTTTATTGAACTCGTAGAAAAAATTAGTTTCGGCTTCCATTTACTATATATCCATAAAAACAAAGTTCGAAATGAATATAAGGACAAATTTTGTATGACCAAAGCCCAAACATTATGCCAATAACAAGCTATAAGTATAGCTATCCCCCCTGATAAAATTGATGATAAAATTGTAATTTTTGACAAAGTTTTAAAATCAATTAATTTATTCAATAAGGTATAATGAATTAACCCTATTGCATTTATAGGAAAGATTAAAAATGCTACTTTTGAAATAGAGTTTAATTCCGGTGCATGATAAAAAGATGCTATTAATCCAGAACAATTATAAAGAATAATATACAATATTCCTCCAAAAATGAGATTAACATAAAAAACAGATGAATAATCGATCTCTTCTACATTTTTCTTTCGAATTAAAGCTTGCCCAAAACCGCTATCTAATATAATTTGTCCAATCGCCATAAAGACACTGAGCATTCCAATTAAGCCAAAGTCAGAGGGAGATAAAAATCTGGCAATAATAAGAGTTACTATTAATTGAATCAGTAGTGTTGAGAATTTTTCTAAAGAACTCCATATAAATCCTTTTAACGTCTTCCTTTTCAATTCATTCATATAATGCCAATGCCTCCTATAAATGGAAAATACAGTTTAAGATATATCTTAAAACTACTTTTACAGATAGCCCTAAATATTTGCGCCAATAAGAAAAGACAAAATGTATACCACAATCAAATCTGAATATTTTAATATTATCTATAAAGACTGTTCCCCAATAAAAGGAAATTTAAAATTATCCTATATACTTATATATAGATTTTCAATACAAATTTTCCAAATAAAAAGACAAACAATCTGTAAAGTAGTAAAAATTATAAAAATCATTTTTACTACTTCTGCCTATTTATCTATATTTATTGATCTACAGAATATCGCATGAAAATTTCAAAAAAAAGAGCTACAATAATATTACAAAAGTCAGACAAATAAATATTCAATGCATACAATCAATCTTCTACCTCACTACACGGATACCGATTATCTTCCATTGTCTGCAATGTCTCCATCACTTCCAATTCTTCTTCTGAAAGTGCCCTATTTTTCCAGCTATCCATTATTTGATGTGCTTCTTGTGCTAAATCCTCCTCGAATACCTCGCCATAGCAATAAGTCAGCAATTGGCATTTCAATAGAGAAGCGGGAAGATGGTCCAATACGGCAAAAGAGCGATCTAAAATGCTTTGTATCTTAGATTCTTTGTCGCCATCATTGTAAATGGTAGCATTATAGCCCATTAACAGGGACAGACAAATCGCTGCTTCTTCCTCGGATGTGGCACCTTTCATAGAGAAAAGGGCTTCGGACAAGCGAAAAACTTCGGTGTTCAGTTGACGGAAATGATCGGTATAGATGGGAGAACCATCCATACCCAAATAAAGCAACTCACGGGCAATGTGTTGCAGATTTTGGACTTGATTCATATAATTTTGAAATTACGAATTACGCTGAAAGAATACGAAGGTAACTTTTAGGTACTTTGACGCTGGCAGAAAGAACTCCGTGGATACGAATCACTACGTAAGTACGGTTGGCAAGGCTGGACAATTCACCCTCAATGCCACAAAACTCTCCTTTGACGACCTGCACTTTTGTACCAACAGTAAGGGGAAGATCATCAAAAGTTACATTTTCCGGAGCTAAATCCATCACAAACTTGAAATCTTCCATCTGTTTGTTGGGAACGATCAACAAAGTATGGGTATAGAGATCCTTCATATAATAAAGAGGAACATGATCATCCTTCGTGATAGACCAGGCACGGTCTTTCGTGGTCCGGACAAAAATAAGATTCTTGATAACAGGAACTTCTACCCTACGACGACGATATTTCAGTTGACGGATGACAAATTGTGTTGGAAGAAAGTATTCTATTCCAAGCTTTTCTAAAGCATTGCGAACAGAAAACTCCTGATCCTTCTTTGTCCGAGCGGCAAACCAATACTCCTGTTGTTCAGACATTTATTAGTGGATATTAAAAGTCGAGAGGTTACTTTCGGGTGCGCTACGCGGTTTGGACGAGACATCTTTTCCCATTCAAACCGTAAGAATTTCCGAAACTATTTTTAGTGGTAAAACGAATGAAATTGTTTCAAAAAACGTTCGTCTTTTGGAACACCTTTTTTCGACCTTTTCTAAAAATCATGTTCTTATAGAAAAAACACATATATAAAGATTCTATTTCATGTATATAATACTCTTATAATCAGTATACTAAAATAGATAAAGAAAGAAAAACTCAATTTATTTATAAAAATATTTTGTTGTTATAAAAATGTGCCTTACCTTTGTGTTTATAAACGAACGTTTTTTGAAACACCCCTCCCCTTTTCTTCCATCTACTTTATATTACGTATCTGTTTGTAGTCCAATAGGTAAATACCCTAGCCTCCTATCATTTACACAAAAAAATTTCTCCTTACGCGCGAGACGACACCTACTTTAGAAAACAGGTTCTTCGTCAGGTTTAGTGGTAAGTTTTCTTTTACTCATGGAATCTAATTCAGTTTTCGGAAGTGCAAGCCCTCGTTTATAGTTGACAAAAAAGCAAGTATCCAGGCTTTCACCCGAAGTGTCCATTCGTGAGGTGAAGAAGCGAATCTTAGACTAAACTATCTGAAAATCAGCATCTTTAAAAAGTAAGATTTCTGTCTTCAAAAGCTTTGTTTTAACACAGAGTTAAAGCTTGTTCTTTGGATGTGAATAAGAAGTTCTTTAAATGCAAAAGACTTGTTATTTGCGCACAAGAACCTGACAACCTGCAAAAGGCGTTAACAATGTTAATTGAAAAAAGGTATAAGGATGAAGATACCGGTTCAGACGGCGTAAACTCACTTCCGAAACTTGAGTTATCTTATTCAGCCGGTGTCTGTTTTTTCTTATTAAAGCAAGCAAAAAGGACAATTATCAACTTGGAAATAAAGAATTTACTACCAAATTTGATTTAAATAGGCTATAAATAATAATATGGAAAAAGTGAAAATCGGAGAAAACTCCAGAAAAGTATGACGAATACTTATACATGCAAGAAAAGTCTCTGTGAAAGAACTTTGCAGCTTGACCTGCCTGAATATAGACGATGTAATGCTTGCTGTCGGATGGTTGGCAAAAGAGAACAGTTCTTTTTATCGAAAAGAAAGCAGATTCTTTTTATGTCAGCGACGGTTCTGAGTATTACTTCTGCTTCGGATAGGACATGCAGATGAAAGAACGAGGGTGTGTCGAAACTCGTATTCACCACAGATTGCTCTGTGGTGAGTCATGACACACTCTCGTCGTTCTTTATTCTCCTTTTGCCTTCATCAGTTTCCCGGCTTTGAGGTCAATGTAGTAAAGCATTCCCCGGGCTATCTCCATGCGCCCGATCTCCTTACCCGGAAACTCGGCCAGCACTCCGAGCAGGTCTCCTGTCTCCGGATCATAACGCTGTATTTTCCCACTCTTCTGTACCGACATCAGTAATTCGCCTCCGTAGGCAAGCAGTCCGACCGGTTGAATATCATCGTACTTAAACACGGCATCGGAAGTGATATGTGTCTCTTCACCGAACACGATCTCCATTTTCGACGGAGTGAACACTTGCACACTCTTGTTGTACCAGTCGGTCAGATACATACGCCCGTCATACTCTGCCATACCATGGATACGGGCCTGATAGTCATATCCGACTCCTTCGGGCACTTTCACCTTTCCGATCCAGGGAACCCGGAACGCAGGTTCGGTAACGGCTTCATAAATCCAATAGCCGCGAATGGTATTTTTATCACGCACCATCAGTCTCTCGCCACACTCACGAAGTCCGTAGCAATGGGTCATGCTATAAATATCGTCTCCCCACTTTCCGTCTGAACGCCCGATGGCATTGACAAACTGAAGGGTGCGACGGTCAAAAATATTAATACGGGAGTTGTACATACCCACAAAGATATAACGGTCAGAAACAGCCATGTCGCCTATCTCGGCATTAAAGGTCTCTTTGACACCTTTCCGTACCCATGAATCGATACGTCCGATCAGTTCGCCTGTCGTCAGGTTCAGCAATAGCACGGAACGGTCGGCGGCATTAGTATTGGCAACAAACAAAGTGTCCCCCTTGACCCGTACGGACCGGGGAGTGAAATTGGCCGGAAGCACTCCGGGAACAACCACTTCGCCGGCATCTGTAAAGGTGGTGTAAACCGGCTCTTGGGGAGAAGTACTGCCCTTATCCGAAGGTTCTTCGTCCTTGGAACAGGATATACACAGGGCAGATATCAATAATAACAGATATAAAAATTTCAAATTCATGCTTGATTGTTTTCTCACCACAGACGACACAGAAAGTTTTCTTCTCTTAAACCGTCATCCGGATATAGAGGAGTGTACAAACCTGCATAATCTGCAGCGAATCGTAATTATTCATTTTTTTAGTCCAGCTCGGATATTTCAACAAACATAACTTTCCCCTGTATCAGCCGGGGAGCATTGGCATTGCGCCCTGCAAGATAGAATGTATCATTATGGAAAAAGAGGCGTCCGGGAGTTCCCAGCCCCACTCCTCCGGCAAAGGATGAATAAGAGCCGAGCTCTTTCCCGGTACGGAGGTCTACTCTCACGATGCGGTTATTTGTGCAGACAACATACATTTCGTTCTGAAAGAATCCCATACTGAGCGGTTTGTTCGGCATGCGATAAGAGCGCAAAAAGCGTACCGGCTCTCCCTTGACCGCCACGGTGGCGGGATCGATCACCAGGATGCGTGAGGTTTCGTAGTCGGACACATAGATCAAGCCTTCATGCCGCGCGACGGACTCAAGATTAAAACCGTTATTAGAAGACGTACTGTCCGTATTCTGAGCAAAGACAGGAACCTTAAAACGATTTTCAGGCGTACAATCTGAAATCTGCACCACTTTAATCTTCTGTTTGTCACGGATGAACAATTTATCACCGGCCACTTCGGCCGCTTCGCATTGCAACAGAGAACTCGACTGCCATCCGGTACGCCCGATGGTGGTCACATACGAATAATCGTTCCGTCGGAACAGGTCGATCCGGGATGAACGGTTCACCACAAAGATGTAATCGCTGCTGACCGCCACATCCATCACCTGATTGTCGAACTTCTCGTTTTTCCCGTTGTAGGTCCAGCCGGTCAGCGAATAAAGCAACTCCCCGGTCGAAGCGCGTACCACCCACACACCGTCAGAACCTTCGGCACGGTTGGCAATGAAAAGAGTATCTCCCGAACGCCGCATTCCCACCGGATTGTAATTTTGGGTCCCCACTCCGACAAAGGCGGCATCCAGCTCTTTATCGAAAGTCAATGTAAGGATGGAGTCGGTCGTGAAACTGAATCCGGGGGCACTATTTTTATCGCATGCGGCAAAGGTGAGCAGCAGGACTGCCAGTACCGTCAGTATGTTATGTCTCTTCATCATAGCTCTATGTCGGGATTGTCGGCATCGTTGATGCCGGGATTATAATCATTGTAACTCTTAAAGGGATTGATGATATAAGGCAGCATGCGGTGCTTCATCATGTAGCGATACACTTTCGGTACTATTTCATCGGGCACCGACCCGTAACACAGGCTGCTGGAATGACCATAGCCCAGACAGTGGCCTAGCTCGTGAATCCAGACATGAAGCACCCAGTTGCAATCGATTGCCACCCGGTTCTGGTAGAAGAATCCGGCCAGATATTCTTCACGCAATCCCAAAGCATTTCCTCCACCGAGCCCGGCGATACCGGAACCGGTAACCACTCCGAACACAAGACTTTGTTTATTGAGAATCGAATTCAGTAGCCCTTCACGGTCGATCTCTTTTCCTGCATCATTGTGAATGCTACCTTTGTAGTTCATCAATGAATCACGAAAAATTTCGGAACTGAACATGACAGCCATATTCACCGCCGATGTGGCATAGTAGCGGGCTGCATTTGCTGTCATGACTCCCCAGTTTCCACTGCCGTACTTTCCCATCTGGATACGGGTTTTCATCTTGATGGTCTTCAGCATATCGAATACGGAGTCGTTGCACGAAAGCAGCAATTCATACTGGTCGGGCGACAGCAGTGCCAGATTATTCACACGGACAGGCTTTCCACTCTTCGAAGCGTAGACGGCCTCTCCCATTTTCAATGGAGAATCAAGTTTGATGTTATAAAAACCGGGGACTTCCTCAAATTGCATCAATTGGATGGTGTCACGCAAATGGGGCATCGTCAGCCAAAGGGAGACTTCCTTGAAATCGTGTGCCATGCCGTTGAACAGCCGGAGCTTTCCATCCGCCATCGAAACATTAAAGGGGTTATTCACATAGAAGGCACGATCGGCGGAAACAATCTCGTCCACGCTTTCGCCATCTTCAAACATCTGTTCTCCCTGATCGAGAAACTCTTGTGCCGTCATCTTCGTCAAAGCAGGCGGAGTGCCAAAAGCATCGAGAATATCGGCTGTATCATCATCCTGACAGGCACACAGCGAGAATGCCAGAAGCGAGATACACAGAATTTGCTTTCTGTTCATAGTGTAGGGTTTATTCATTTTGAGGGCGCAAAGATAATATAAAAAATATTTTTCCCACAAAAAGATTCTTCCTGATAATCGGAGCGAAACATCGCTAATCGCATACCCGATTACCACACAGGCTTTTGGGCAGAAACGGTTTATAATAAAAAAACGGCCGATCTGCCAAATCCATAAATGATTCTTTGTAAATTTGCACATAGTTATTAGATAAACATTATGAAGAAACTCTTTTTATGGGCACTGTCAGCTTTGTTAACCCTTCCGGCAGCGACTCAAGACTTCGTCCCCGAAGCCTCGTTTTACGGCGAAAACTACTGGACACCCGACACACTGGGTAACCATCGCGCCATTGTTTCCGTGAACACTCCCGCCTCCGTAGCGGAAGCTTATATCCCCTGGCGCAGACGTGACGCCAATCCCGAACAAAAAGGGATTATTGTGATCAATGCATCTACCGGCAAAGCGGTAGACAATGTACTTCCGGTGGAAATCAACCGTGAATACGGACGCATCCGATTTGACGCAAGCGGAAATGCCGGAGATTATTATGTGTACTACCTCCCCTACCACACCTCGGGAGGGCCCTATCCGAAAGTAAACTATCCTCAGCAACCGGATAAGGCGGATCCGCAATGGAAAGCAACCTGTAAAGCCACTCCGGCCGGAAAGGCGGTACAAGCCAAGCTGGTACGTTTCGAATCGCTGGGCAGTTTCAACAGCTTCTATCCGATGGAAATCATCGCCACAGCACAGGAGAAGCAGGCATTGATCGATGCTAACAGCAACAAGCCTTTCCTGCTGTTGCCCGAAGACCGTAAATATCCCATCCGCATGTTCGATGATCTGTCATACCGCCAGGTGACGCAAGGAGCCACAGGCGAGTTTTTCGGTGAAGCGGATCTGAACGAATACTATGTGCTGCAACTGGGACTGTGGGCATTCAAGAATCCGGTGAACGGAGTCAAAGTAACCTTTACCGACCTGAAAGGAAGGAACGAAAGTATACCTGCATCGGCTCTTACGTGTTTCAACACGGAAGGAACCGACTGGCTGGGACGCCCGATACATCCGGAGGTAAACGTCGGTAAAGGCCGTGTACAACCTTTATGGATCGGCATCCAGATGCCGGAACATGCCGGCAGAGGGATCTACCGGGGCACGGTCACCGTGAGCGACCTGAGCGGTGCTTCACAGGAAGTGAACATAGCCATTAACCTGTCGGACAACGTACTGGTGGACAAAGGAGACGGAGACTTGTGGCGTTTGTCACGTTTGCGCTGGCTGAATTCACAGTATGCAGTCAATAACCGGCCGGTGAAGCCATTCATTCCGATAAAGGTGGCAGACCGTACAATCAGCGTGCTGGGACGCAGCGTCACTGCCGGCGAACTGGGACTGCCGGCTTCCATCCGGAGTTACTTCACCGAAGAGATGACTTCCATAGGCAAAGAACCCAAAGACATTCTGTCACAACCGATGGAATTTGTCATTCGCCAGAATGGAAAGTCACTGCCCGTCACCATCACTTCACCGCTAAAGTTCGGCAAGAAGGAAGACGGAACGGTAAGCTGGACCGCTACCGGAAAAGCAGGGGCACTGGACATAACAGTACTTGCAAGTATGGAATTCGATGGTTTCATGAATTATCAGATCAAAGTAAAGGCTGCCGAAAATACATCGGTAGACGATATAGCCCTGTTAACTTCCATGCCGGCAACAACGGCCAAATATCGTTTGGGAATGGGTTATGAAGGCTCACTGCGCCCGAAAAGCGACCAATGGAAATGGAATGTGGAACGGAATCAGGAAGGTTTCTGGTTTGGCGATGTAAACGCCGGCATGCAATGCCTGTTCCGTGCAGAGAACTATCGCCGTCCGCTAAACACAAACTTCTACAAAATGCAACCGTTGAACATGCCTCCATCCTGGTTTAACGACGGTAAAGGCGGCATCAGCTATAAAGAGAAAGGAAACCAGGTAGACATCAAGACATACAGTGGCAGCCGTACCCTCCAAAAGGGAGAAGAGCTGAACTTCGACTTCTTGGTACTGGTAACTCCCTTCAAGCCCATCGACACGATGAAGCAATGGACCGACCGCTACTACCACGGATACCAGCCTGCCGAGAAACTGAAAGAGGGCGACGCACACGCCTACCAGGCTGTAGACGTTGTGGGAGAAACAGGAGCAAACGTTATCAACCTGCACCACGGCAATGCGGTGAATCCGCATATCAACTATCCTTTCTTCCGCCCTGCCTTCATGAAGCAGTACGTAGACGAATCGCATGCCAAAGGATATAAAGTGAAAATATACTATACGGTACGCGAACTGACGAACCATGCACCGGAGCTGTTTGCCCTGAAGAGCCTTGGACACGAAATCTTCTCACCGGGCAAGGGAGGAGGCTATGCCTGGCTACAGGAACATCTGGACGGCGACTACATCGGAGCCTGGTTTGTAGATGCTTACAAGGATGCGGCAATCGTGAACACCGGCATTTCGCGCTGGCACAACTTCTATGTGGAAGGACTGAACTGGCTGACAAAAAATGTCGGCATCGACGGAGTCTATATCGACGACCTGGCTTTCGATCGTAACACGATGAAACGCATCCGCCGGGTACTGGAAAGTAACCGTCCCGATCCGCGCATCGATGTCCATTCAGCCAATCAGTTCAATCCGGCCGACGGTTACATCAACAGCATATTCCTTTACATGGAACACATGCCTTACCTGGACCGCCTTTGGTTTGGAGAATACTTTAAATACGAAAAGTCACCGGAATACTGGCTGACAGATGTATCGGGTATCCCCTTCGGCATGATGAGCGAAATGTTGCAGGATGGCGGCAATCCTTATCGGGGCATGCTGTACGGGATGACCGCACGCGAACCAATGGAATCCGTCCCCTCACAACTCTGGAAGGTGTGGGATGCATTCGGCATAAAAGACAGCCGCATGATGGGCTATTGGGTATCCTACAATCCAGTGAAGACAGGACGCAATGACATTCTGGCAACCTCGTTTGTGAAAGATGGCAAAGTAATGATTGCCATTGCCAGTTGGGCAAAAAAAGACAGTGATATAAAACTGCAGATAGATTGGGAGAAACTGGGCATTGACGCTGATAAAGCCAGGCTCACGGCTCCTGACATCAAAGGTTTCCAGGAAGGATTCAGCCTGTCGCCAAAAGATAAAATAAAAGTTCCCAAAGACAAAGGATTCATCTTTATTCTGGAATAAAAGTAGATACATGGATGGGGGCGTGCCGAAAATGCTGACCAGGCGGGAAAGTACATCCCGGCACACCTCCATTTTTAAACTGACTCAGTCTAATTTTCGAAGCTAATATATAAAAAAACAGACATATTAGAAGAATCCACAAGATTGACAAAATTCACTTGCAGCCAATGCTACGGCCTCAGGTTCAATTGTAAAAAACAAAATTTTCCGGTATCGGATTTTCTTTCTTTTCCTCGTCATCCTCACGCTGAGAAGCAGTTAACAGTAATACTCCATAGTCCGTGTCATTATCAGTCTATTGTTGTTGATATTATATAAAAAATGTTTTTGATTCTGAGCATAAGTCCACACTGCAAGTCCTGCTCTTTATCATACTTAGATAGATGCCTTAGTAATTCTCAATAATAACATTCCCGAATATATCTTTTTTAATAATTTGCTTTTTCCCATGATTATCTTCGATTATTTTATTACCGAATATATCTGTCTTAATGGTCTTTTTATAACCTTTATTATTTTCAATGACAGTATTTCCAAAGATATCTTTTTTGATGCTTTTCCTATTACCACGATTGTCCTCAATGACAGTATCTCCAAAGATGTCTTTCTTAATGGTTTTCCTATTACCGCAATTGTTCTCAATGACAGTATCTCCAAAGATATCTTTCTTGATAGTTTTCCTATTACCGCGATTGTCCTCAATGACAGTATCTCCAAAGATATCTTTCTTAATGGTTTTCCTATTACCGTGATTGTCCTCAATGACAGTATCTCCAAAGATGTCTTTCTTGATGGTTTTCTTTCCTTGATTAGTTACCGAATGTCCATGATTATTTCCGATAGAATTTGCACCATAACTTCCTGTTATCCGAGGGATCAGAATAAACTGAACTGTAAATAGAATAAATAAAATCTTTTTCATGATGTTTTTTTTAGGTTTGCAACAAAAGTAAAGCAGGAAAATCATACCCGATCTGTGAATTCTATAATTACTTATAGGGAAAAACCTAAATTTATATGGACTTAAACGGTAAGAACTTATAAAGTACCCCAATTCGCACATCAAAAATCAAGCATCTATACCACTAAAATCAGTACATATCGGGACATCCACTCCAGAGTGAATACTAAAATAATCTGCAAGTAACGTTTGGCAATAAGAAAACAATCAGCACATGCAAATAGCATAAGCATAAATAGAGTTTTTTTTCTTGGAAAAGCTGAAATAAGAACTGGTACCTATATAGATAAAGTGGATGGTAAAAAAAATATTATTTTTTCGGCTCTGCATAAACGATATAACGTGTAGAGTCTTCTTCATCAGGTAACAAGACCGCATTGGTATTATCCGTCACCCATTATAGCACACGGATAAGCATTCGGATATTCTTTTTGCTCAGAAAACAAATCGTTATACAGTCGAAATATCTTTTGTTTATCCTTCTTATCTTCATAAGTAGGTTGTGAATAGAGTAAGCAGAGGTAATTGTAAAGTGAATTGTAGCTATGACTCATGCATAATAAAATAATCCCTCAAAATTTAGGGACGATCCCGAATTCAGATATGATCCTTTACTCCCTTTTCTTTAAGAGGTTCCTGGCGTTTTTTTTAAAATTTCCCTAATATCATTGATTATCAAGGAAATTAGCAAATACAGTTCTTACATTCGACTAAATTAGTCTTGATTTAAATTATATATCTATTTCTTTAATGCGTTCCAACTGCCTATTTAGAAAGTAGTCAGAATACTTAGTGTAATCCCCCGTTTCATAAAATCGAATCAACCCTTTCCTGTAATTCAAAATATCAGCATCTTTTGCTGAATATACAGGAATAATATCAGCATTCATCATGACAACACTTTCTATCATGCGAGAAGTTCTTTTATTCCCATCTATAAAAGGTTGCAGCCGTGCAATATTACAATGTAAGAAAACTGCCTTTTCCAATGGATTAGTATAAACGTCTTGCTCATATAATATCTCTCCCAATTTACTTTTTATTTCTTGCAAATCTTTTGGAGGAGCATAATCAGTACCGCTGATCCTAACTGCACGTGTCCTTAAAAAGCCTGATTCCTCATTAGAAACCAAACCTGTGGAAATAGATTGATGAAGTCTGAAAAGAGTACATTCATCTATAATCTCCTTATTTTTCTCTTGATGAATATATTCCAGTTCGGAAATGAATGTATTATATAGATTTTTCAGCATTTTAGCATCTTCATATTTTTTTTCGGAAGTGATGCCGTCCTTAAGCAATGCTTCTGTTTCAACATAGGTATAGGTATTACCCTCTATTCTCCCCGAATAATAGCACCATACAACAGCCAAGTCTTTTATCTCGCTTGAGTAAAGTTCCGACAGTTTAGCCAAAGGGCTTTCAAGAATGAATGTTGCTTTTTGGCATTGTTCCTTATTGAAGATATGTTTCATATATCCTATCTATTGCTTAAAAGAGAGATTTTATTTCTCGATTTCATTATTATGCAAAACTACTAAAAAGTACTTAGATACAGCACACTTCCATTATAAAAGTTCTATTCTTAACACCCACCTCTAAGTTTTTGGCACACGCCACATCCTTGTCTATATAATCAGTAAAAATCTTTCCCCATCTTAACGCATAATAACACACGGCCTTTATATCCGGGAATTGCTTGAACAGAATTCCAGCCCTCCGTTTTTGGCTGTCCGTCCACTTGCCCGGTGCCTTGAACAGCAGATACCGGCTTCTAGCCAACAATTGCCTAAGAGTATCCCCGTTGCTAAAGACCTCCGGCTCATAGCTTTCTCTCTTTGCCCTGGCCTCTTTTCCAATCGTGACTATAGGTCTGACCTGTTTCAGGATCTTCCCAACGACGACGTTTGATACGAAGGTATACTGTCTTGCCGCGAATGGGGAAGTCTTGTACTTCTATTTCCGGAAAGAAGCCTTTGGAATGAAGATGTAAATGGGAGTATTTTTCAGGAATCGAAGACTTTTCCTCAAGGAAGAGGATGAAGCAAGTTACTCAGGAGACATGATTGACTAAATCAAAGTAAGCGAGTATGCCTGAAGGGAGGAACATAGTCAAGATTTTTACGGTGAGCCCCTTCTAATCCTAAAAAGAAAAAACTCTTGTAACATATACTGAAATTCAGTTAGTTACAAGAGTTTTTTAAGAGGTTCCTGGCGGTCGCTAAATTCCCTACTACACTTGACATTACGACACAATATGACGCACCTAATTCATTTGAGAAAAACGATGATTGGTTGTTATTGTTGCACATTGTATTACATTGTGTTGAGAAATTGAGACCCAGATTGAGACCCACAAATTCACATTTAAATACCAAATAGTTCATACCAAATAGTTCGACATTATTTTGATATTTTATTTCGTCTCTAAATTCAAATAATAACCGAGCTAATTCTACTCTGTTGCAATTGGTCTTATCTTTTAAAACATTCACGATACATTTATTAATAAAAAAAGAAATATATTTGCGCACGTCTTTAAATGCTATTTTTCCGTCTTCAAGAAGCTTTATGGTTTTAATTATCGAATTGACGAAATAAGAATTAAAAAGACCTATTTCTTCTTCCGATAGATTTTTCTTGATCTCAGTATTTTCATTATGCACATCAAGCTCCCGTTTAGAACTAATTATATTTCCAAATCCAATCAAGCATGACGCTTTATTAATTTTTCTCATAAATTCATTTGATCTACAACATAACAATATAACATCATGATCTTCAAAATAATGATTTGCCCACATCTCATCCAAAAAATACTTTTCATAAATATGCCGTTCATCTGGTTCATACAATCCTCTACTACTACCATGACCAATGAAGACTATCAAACTTTTAGGTTCCAAATCCCCTAATTTAGCTTTTACATCATAAATTGTATCAGAATTAAAACCATAATAATTTACCCCGAAACTATCTTTAAACGGTTCCAGAAATTTAGTGGAATTATCTATTGGATGTAATATTAATATTTCCCTATATTTATGCATTCAACTCACTGTAATTAGCAATGGATAATTCTATAAATTCTCTAATAAATTTAAGTCCTTGAACATCTGGATGTTCGTTTACCAATTCAAAAATTTTCTTTCCATCAAAATGTTTATTTCCTGTTTTTACAATAGTGTTTTTATCAAAGTTCAAAACTGAATCTAGCACTATATTTGAAATAGTATTAGATAATTTCAACAAAGTTACCACTTCTGAAAATCTTTGTTCATCTCTTTTACAGAATTTTAGTCTTATCTCTAATATGCTACTAATAAAATTCAAAGATGTTATGAGATCATTTTTCTCAATATCTTTTTTTATTTTATCAATAATGTACTGAGATGCCTTATTTAAATCAGCTGAGTAAATCAAAAAAGATCGAGTTTTAAGTTTGTTTTTTGCTTTAATCACATATTCAATAATATCCCACCCCACTATCCCTTGAAACCCATCTTCATTAGCAGGAAGAATATTCCAGTCTGAAATAACAAGATTAATATTTATACCTTGAGTCTTTTTTTGAATTTCAGAAATAAACTGGTCCCCATTAAAAAAATTTGACTCAGCATCGTAAAACTCTGTAGGATTAATAAAAATTAAATTACAGTTATACGATGGAACTGTAATATTTGAACGATATTGACTTTCTGCATCATTATCATCATCAAATACCAGATAATTTAAAGATAACGGCTGATTTGAACTCATTACTAAATTTGAATTTTAAAACCAGCACCCGTAAGTTTCATCTTATTTCCTATAAAACTTATAGTGCCTTTTATGTTGTTTATTCTCTTTTTCACATCATACATACCTATTCCAGAGCCTTTCTCACTCGACTCACGTACTCCTAATTCAAAAATAGCATCAGGATTGTTGACTAGCTTTTCGGGCATTCCAATACCATCATCATAGTAACAAATTTCCAATTTATTATCCACAAGCCCAAACTCAACAAGAACTTTTTTTGCTTTTGCTTTTACAGAATTAGATATAAGATTATCCAAGATAATATCAAGATCTATAGGATTAATCAATGCATATTTATTAATTACCTCGCCAATCTTAATATCAAGATCTTTTCGAGATAACGCTATATCCTCCAAATATTCTTTCATATAAATAGGAATATTAACTCTTTGATTAATATGCTTATAATCAAAATTTGATTTGATAATTATTTGAGACACCTTCAATGCTCTATCAATATTATTCTTTATAGAATACACTTTATCTTTCGTCTCTCTATCTAAAGTATTAGAGGCTAATAATGCATTTACATATGTTGATGCATTTCCAACGTACAAATCAATAGAGTGTACTAATTGCTCTGCATCATCACTCAATGTTTTTCGAGTTGCATTCAAATATTGATTTTTCTTCGATTCAATACTTAATTTGTCAGAAAGATCTTTGTTTTTCTCTTCTTCTTCTTTTGCCTTTTTCTCAGCTTTCAATTGAGCCAATTCGGCTAATATTTTCTCCTTCTCTTTTCTTTCCGCTTCTAGTTCTGCAATTCTTCTTCTTTCTTCTTCTTCTTTTTGTTTCTTTTCAGCAGCAATCCTCCTTAATTGTTCTTCTTCTGCTTTTTTCTCCGCCTCTATTCTCCTCTTCCTCTCCTCTTCCTCTCTCAACAAGGCATCCTCTTTCTCTTTTACTATCCTATCAAAGTTATCTTCTGTTAATTTTATTTGATTAAGCAAATCATTATCACTAGTTTTCTCTGCAATTTTCTCAAGTTCTGCAAAAAATTTAGGCTGAACTACATCAAGTTTTTCATTCACCAAATTAAGAAGATCCTTATTGCAATATATAATTTTCACACCGTCATCATCAGACAATGTTTTGATAAGATTAACGAAATCTATTTTACTACCAATATTTTTAACAATATCCTCATATGAATCTTTGTCTTTATCTTCATCAAGCTCATTTCTATATTTTTGAGCGATATTAGTATCAAAAAAATAATTACGTCGTATGAATCCTTCTCCCCATAATACTCCAACCACATATCTTTCCAACCGTTTTAAAGCCTTTTCGTAAAAGAGAGAAAATAACTTAATTTTACCTAAAGTTTCAACCAAACCTCCGTCTCGACTAGAAACTTCTTTAAATTCTTGGTAATTTTCTGTTATAAGTTCAACTTTTCCAAACAAATCTCTTGTTCCCAAAAAACGATTATATCCTTGCTGCTTTCTATTGTCAATTTTCCAACTATCATCCCCAACATCGCCATACGGCTGTACCCTAAAGCCATTTTTAAATAAAAAAACATTTCCATAATTGACAGGTTCAATATCCATCAATTTTCCAAAATTAATTTTCGCACTTCTATTAAGAAAATATAAATTGATATTTAAATCATCAATAATATCTTTATCAATATTGGGTTCCTCTATATGATAGATTAAGTTACCTCTATCAATTATTTTTGTTGAAATTAATCGATCTTCAATAATTACGCTTATTTGGGTGGTCTTCAAATCGAGAACTTTTAAAATACCATTTGAAATAAGCCCATTTATTACTTTTGACTTTTCACCTAATCGTATTTTTTCATTATCAGAATTGACAAAAGAAGGAGCTAAGATTTCTATTTGAAAAGCAATATCATTACTAAATGGGTTAATCAATTTTTCAAGAGAACGTTTTAAATCAATTAACCTGTTCTCTGTCCATTTGGAATTCAAACGTCTAATCTTAAGAATAGTTCCATGATTTTTACCTTGGGGAAACATACAATTCTGATGTATTTCTGTATAAGGGATTTCTACTGAATTAAAGCTTTGTTTTGCATCCTTTTCAAAATCAGACCAGTTTATCTCAAGAGAATATGCTTGTGTCCCATCATATTTTGAAGTTTTTAGGGTTAATTCATCTCCCAATCTATCACATGAGAAACGACCAACTCCTTTGGCACCTGCATAAAATCTTCTTGATTTTAGATTATTAAGATGTTTAGATTCACGTCTAGCTTCGTCATCTTCCGTACCATCTTTTTTTGCAGAATATGCTACAGCAAACCATTTTTCTACAAGATCAGATTTTGACATCCCTTTTCCATTATCTGCTATAACGATTTCATCATCATCAAAAGTTATTTGGACATAGCTCGCATAAGCATCATATGAGTTCTTAACAAGCTCATATATTGCAATAAAATCATCGGTTATTAAATCCCTACCGATGATATTTTTCATTCCTGTCTTTATATCAAAAGTTAATATGCCATTATCCATTTATAAGTTTTTTTAAAATCAGTCCAACTTGTTCTCCAAACAGAGGAGGAATAGCGTTTCCAATTTGAGTATAACGAGGTACTTCCTTAGTTCTTTGCTTTCCTCCAGTTGTATATTTCCCTTGAAAAGCATACCAGTCAGGAAATGATTGAATTCTGGCATATTCTCTTACTGTCAAAATCCGAGGTTCCGAATAATGTATATAATCATCAGGAAGAGTTGTTATTGTAGGGCTTTTTGCTTTTGCATCCAACGGGATTATGGTGTGCTTTTTAATATTAAAATGCTCTCTGGTACGCAAATCAATATCCTTATTTTTTCTACAAGTATTCAAAATAACACGAAATTTATCAACGATATCAGGCCTATGACGAGGAAAACGATGGCTGTCTGGAATATCTTGATCTATTCCCACACGCATTAATTGTTGATACGATGTTCTAATACCAGAATAAATTCCGGCTTTAAACGACTTGCTATCAGGAGATTCTATTTCACCATTTCCTCTTAATAAATCAGATATGGCATCTCCTAAAGTCGTTTCTATACTCAAATTTTTACTTGATAAAAAAGAATATCTATTCTCTCTGATTAAAGAAAAGAATTGATTAACAACATCTTTTGAGCTATTGGGAATATCCTTTCTTATTCCAACTAATATGAAACGAGTTCTTTTCTGAGGTATTCCATAATCGCCAAAATTGACTAATTCACCTTTAACATGATAGCCAGCTCTATTTAGAGCACGCTCAACATATGAAGAGTATTCTTTTCCCTTATCTTTGTTCTTTTTAAATTCTAAAGTAAATCCTTTTACATTCTCAAAGAAAATTATTTTTGGCTGAATTGTTTTAATAAAGCGAATATAAGATTTTATCAAGTTATTACGTATATCATTTTCCTTTCTTCTACCAGCCATAGAGAACCCCTGACAAGGTGGTCCTCCTGCGACAAGATCAACTTTCCTTTGAAGTTTTAACAATTCTTGTTTGTATTGTTTAAGGACAATATTTATATCATGATGAGTTTGAGGAAGCCAATTTGGCCAAGAAAAATGATTTACTTTCTTTATTAAATTATATTCTAACGTCTTAAATGCATCAGGACTTTTTTCTATAGCGAATAATCCTTGCCATCCTGCATTGTGAAGTCCCAAAGAGAGCCCTCCACATCCAGCAAATATATCAATGTAAGAAAGTTTTTTTTTCATTTCACTTTACATAATTTGAGATGACCACATACTTTATAAAGGATTTCTTCTGGAGGCACATCAATAGCTAACGCTATCAAATAGATCTCATCAGCTTTTAATTTCGCTGATTCTTTTCTACTTAACTCACTCAACCGAGATTTACTGATACCCGTTTTGCGAGATATATCAGCCTTATTAACAGATTTCCCGAATAAATATTCTCCTAATAAAGTCATTTCTTCTTTTATTAAACTATTGCAAATATAAAATATAAATTTAGATTTTCAGAACAATAATAGTGAAAATCCAAACATCTACTATTAAATTTTCATATTAGTCTATCCTGTTTAACCATATTTTAACATATTAAACTAAAGACATACTAGTTTATCCTGATGCATCATCGCAATCAACACACAAGAGTCATAGTCTCTGCAATCGACTTATAACGCTTCGTCATATCTCCATAAACGCAACTACTCTTGAAATTCATCCGATAATCAATCACACTAATACAGTAACAGTTTGAGCAATTAAGAATTAACTAATGCAATAGTAGAAACAAGATCATTATACTAAAGTTAATAGTCTTTCTCTATCTGTTATTCTCCACAGCAAAAGGAATAGAAACTTTGTCATAAAATTCCAGTCCCACTTTTCACAAATCACTTCAACCATCAGGCTTTTACAAGTACCAAAGGAACGATTCTTGAAATACAAATTCTGTTTAACATCAAAATTAATAGAATATGAAACAAGAAATTACCTTTATCAGCGATCAGACTTCATTCATTGTATCACTGAGTACAGTTATTAGGGAGATAGTTAGAGAAGAATTAGTCAATCCTAAAGTCAAAGTCAAGAACAAGATGGAAAGAGAGGCATATCTCACAAATGACGAAGTATGCAGTTACTTACATATTTCTCGTTCAACCTTGTATCGGTGCGTCAATTTGGGTATCATTAATTGCTATAAGATGAATAAGCGTAATCTATTCAAATTGAAAGAAATAGAGGCTTCATTTACGAAAGTCAGCGTTTAAATCCGCCTTTACCAATATGACTTGACACCTCGTCATAGCTAATGACGCTTCGTCATATTTTTACAGACGGAACAACCCTTGAAAATCAACTATTTGAGAATCAATCACATTAATATAATAACAGTATGAACAAGAAAGAACTAACTAACGCAGTAGTAGCAAAAACAGGATTAAACAAAACAGAGTCAAGAAAGGCACTGGATGCAGTCATTGAAACCATTACCGAAGAAATGAAGCGGAACGGAAGAGTTATCATTATCGGCTTCGGCTCATTTTCAGTCAAGCAGAAATCAGCGAGAAAAGGGATGAATCCGGCTACATTTGTACCGATTGATATTCCAGCCAAAAAAGTAGCATTCTTTAAGCCCAGCATCTACTTAAACTTTCTCTTGAATCGGAAAAAAAGAGGCAGAAAGAAAAAAGACGAGAACAATGCCGGATAATGGTTAGACTATCAGACGAGAACAGGCAGAAAGCTATTTTTGAACAATATACAGTATTCGATATTGATATTGCAAAAATAACTTCAAACTATGGATTGTATCTGATAGGTGGAACCGCAATAGACTTGCTATGTAACTATCATTCTGTTCCATTTTGGAGAAGTAGGTCTAACAATGATTTCGACTTTTGGGCTTCATTTGACAATCAGCAAAATACAAATGAGTTTATAGAGTATATCAGGGATAGTTTCAGGTTTGATATAATAGAGGATTCCGACTACATGATTACCTTAGAATCAAGCTATGTTAAGGCAGATGTCGATATACTTATAGATTGTGACTACAATAATAAGCAATTTACTCATTCGGCAGGAGGTATTAATGTCATGTCTCCGATTTACTTGTTTTCATCTAAATTTGATAGATATATCAACTGTAACAATAGCCAACGCAAAGAGATAGATTTCAAAGATTTAAGAACCTTGCTATCTATAATTGAGAAAATAAACGGGCTTGATGATCTTGAATACCATTTGTCTAGCCGAAAATATGACCAGAAAGCCGAAAATATGCTCAACTCTATTATTGCAAGTCTGTAATTCGGGGGAACTTGACTGTGGTGTTTCAGTCTTAAAATAGTATCTTTGCACACATATTGCTGATAATAACCATACCCTTCTTCTATTGATAAATGAATGGCTTGTTTATTATCAACAGCATATTAGTTAGACAGAATATTACACTCATACAACATTGATTATGTCAGACCATATTACCACTTATTCAGGAGTTAAATTCTCGCCTCTCAACCCAAAGGAAGAGGATATTCGTATTGATGATATAGCACACGCTTTATCGCTAATGACAAGGGCAAACGGACATTTCCCCGAATTTTATTCAGTCGCACAACATTGTATCGCTTGTTGCAAAGAAGCTATTGCCCGTGGATATAGCAACAAAGTTGCGTTAGCTTTGTTGCTACATGATGCGAGTGAGGCATATCTATCAAACATCACAAGACCACTCAAAAAGCATTTAGAAGTATATTTACAAGCAGAATCTAAGTTACAAAATATGGTATACGGCATGTTTCTTGGCGAACTTCCTAACGAACAGGAACGAGAGCAAATTGACAGCGTAGACAATGTAATGCTCTATCATGAGTTTTTACACTATACCTCTGAAGAACTATCAAACTACAAAGGAGAGATTCTATCTACTCCAAACTTCAAGTTTGTTGAGTTTAAAATCATAGAGCAAGAATATAAGGATTTATTCTATAACTTAACGAGATAGTAAAGTACACAATCGGCACGATTGCACGATCATGCCGCCAAACCTTTCATTACAAGACTTTTAATATATTGTAATTGTGCGATAATGTGTAAGTCAGACACAATTTAAACGTTATATTACATAAAGTAAGAGGATTCACAACTTTAACAACCTCTTAGCCCTATGTAACTATTAAATACCCGTTTAAATCTTTCGGTTCATCTAATTTAGGAGATTCATTTATAATATCCCACACCAAAGTTTTACCCACAAATGACTGTATAAAACTTGCGAGGTTATATATATCTTCAAGCTCTAAGCTACAATTTATATTTCCAATAAATAACAATTTACATTCTTTGCCTGCCTCTAATTTTATGGGGTTATCTGTTAGTTGGTGAATTGTATTAATTGACAACTCAGAGCAATTCAACGTTAGGATGATGCTTTCATCACCTTTGATTAGCTTGAATTTAAAATGCCTCTCTTTCATGCGAAATGATTATAGCTTGGATTCTTCATCTATATTCTGAAAGCGTGATATTGCACCCAAGAATTTTAGTCGAGCATCTCCCGTTTTTCCATCACGATTTTTGGCAACAATAATTTCAACCATACCATGTAAATCGTTACCCTTGTCATCTTGGAATATTTTATAATATTCAGGACGGTGGATAAAACAAATCATGTCCGCATCTTGCTCAATACTCCCTGAATCTCGGAGGTCGCTTAATTGAGGACGTTTCCCCTCAATACCTTCACGGTTTTCTACAGAGCGATTTAACTGCGAAAACGCAATGATAGGGATATTCAACTCTTTGGCAAGTGCTTTAAGAGAACGAGTTATCACACCTATTTCTTCTTTGTGGCTATCAAAAATCAGTCCACTGGCATTCATTAATTGAAGATAATCCACAATGATTAACTTAATCTGATGTTCCCGTACAAGACGAGAGGCTCTCGTACGAAGCTCATGTACAGATAACGAAGGAGTATCATCCAGAAAGACAGGAGCATCCTCAATATTTTTTTCTGCATCATCTAAAAAACGATGTTCTTGCTTGCTGTACAATTCAGCCCGGTTTAATTCCACACTACTCACATTTGATAGGAATCTGTTCATAAATTGTAAACTTGACATTTCAAGACTGAAGAAAGCTACTGGAATTCTATTAAGAATAGCGATGTTTCGTATCATAGATATTCCAAACGCTGTCTTTCCCATTGCCGGACGTGCTCCAATTACAATCAATTCTCCATTCTTCCACCCGAATGTTACTTTATCCAATTCTGGAAATCCAGATTGTATGGCTCTCTCACCTACATACTCATATTTGAATATACCCAATTTTTTCATATTCTTTTTCTTATTTAGTCTTAGTGTGAGCAAAGTAACTAAGACATATACGTCATTTTACGACGTAACTCTCGAAAAAAAAGAAACCGCCACAACTTGACATTATAGCGGTTCTTATTCGTGGTTAGTATGTAATATATTGATTTATATTCCATTACATAAAAACAAATGACTTTTATTCCACATCATTATTCAAGAAAATATCCAATTGAGCTTCGGGAGTCTCTGCTTTTTTTAATAATTTCTCAATAGGAGTAATTTTCTTGCTATACCATTTCCTCATTTTGGAACTAACAGTTGCATACTGTTGGAGTATAGCCAACGTCTCGCTCAAGTTTTTACCCTCCAAGCTTAAAGTAAGGTATTCAGTTGTTGCAAGATATGCATTGTAAGCATTCTTGTGTATTTTGGGCGCATTATCTTTATACCCTTGTTGACCTCTATAATAAGTGTAAGAACATTCCACGCATTGTAAGTCATCTGAAATCTGTTCTACTATTTTTTTCATCATAGATAAAGTATCATACTTCTGCATGAAGTCTCGACTGATTTTATCAATGTATTCACTTATCAATTTTATTGATTTATAATATTTCCCATCGTTTTCTTTAATCCCTCTTTCCGTATATTCATTGCGTAGACGAATAACATCATCTAATTCTTTTTTATGCATTTTAACCGCAGTCTCTAAAGCCGAGGATTTTCCACTACTCTCATATAATCCTTTTCTACAATATACTACGTCAGGACGAACAAACTCCATTTCTTTTATATTCATAGAAACTTTTGTAGGGAGAATTTCTTGCAGCTTGTTATATAAGGAATCATACTGAAGTTCTAATAGCTTTTCTTTTCTTAATTGCTCCACATCATTTCCATTTTGATCTACTATCTTCTTAGAATATACTTCGTTATCTTTATATAAAGATACCTCATAATATTCATTTCCTGCTTCTCTCAGAACTTTTATAGATTTGGTTAAAGCACCATTATCATAACATTCTATCACATCTGTGCTTAGGTTCTCTTTTTGTGTGATAGTTTTGCCATCTTCCGCATAAAACGAAATGATATTATCATCTAGTTTCTCAATTAATATGCCCGTTTCGCTATATCTGGTATACTGAATTGGAGTTGTTATATTTCCATAGTTTCCCGGTGTCACTTGAAGTATTCCTTTGTATTCTGTTTGTCCGTTTTGAAACCAGTTTGTGTTATATTGTTTGTCACCTACTAATTTTGCATGGCTTTTCTTTTGCCCTCTATTTTTGGCATCTGTGTAGTAGGATGTTTTCTCTATCATTTCATCTTCCTTATATATACATTCTTCCAAAAGATAGTGCCCACTACTTCCCAAATTATAATTCTTTTCCACTCCGCTCTTTTTCCCATTTAGATAGTTTGTGGATTTAGAAATATATTTTTCGGGTGTTCCGAAATATTCGATACATAATCCATGTAAAGCTCCATGATTGTAGTTTGCGGAGATTAGTAACATTCCATTCCTGTCGTATTCCTTATAGGAGCCATGTCTTGTTCCAATACCCGCAATTACAGTAAAAGACTCATGTAAACGGGAATTCCCCCAATCCCAATAAGTTTTTTTAGTCACAAGATTCTGCGCACTAGCTATATCAACTGATGATATTATAATGCAAATAAAAAATAAAATTCTAAATTTCATATTCTCCTTGATATTAATTTCTTTTTTGTTGTATGCAATCTCAATTTATCTGTACGATGTTGGTAATAGGATTAGGCGTTGATTCCGTAATTTCCACATTACCGTCTATATCAATCGTTCCGATAACAGATTGGCTTGTGCTATATTGAAAACCTGCAAAATATAGCAAATCCGAACCCTCCATTGTATAAATGGAACGAAAATCAATGCCTTTGCTTGACAAGTCCAATTCCTTGATACTGTAGTTCTCCAATGCTATAATATCCAATTTATCCACAGATTTTCGTGCATATAAAGCATTTGCTGTCAAATAAGTGGAATAATCTGTATTGAAGAATCCGTTTAGATTAACAGGAATCTCAGTCAATGTCCTTGTTGCAAGTATATATTCATAAGTGCGACCATAAACATTTATCAGCATTGTAGCCCTGCGTTCGTTCCATTTTACTTGTATATCATTCGGCTGTGGTATTCCCCAATAGTCAAGAAGTTCCGTCTCTACCATAATTTGACTTTGGAGTTCTTGTTGCTCATTTAACTTACTAATTACAAGTTTGTAAGAATTGTATTCTCCACTAACAGCAGTGAGGTATAAATCCTCATTGTCGTGAGATACAAAAGCGTTTCCATATTCTGTTTGGGGTATAAAGCTAGAAATTATAAACTGTTGTGTGCCATACGACGGACGGATATATCTGTAACCATAGAAACAAGTTCCCTTATTGTTGACTACAAAAGAAAGGGAATTATCTGCATACAATTCTAACTTTAAATTAGAAATATCTTGTGTATGAATTTTATAAAGTCTTCCTCCGTCCATATTGTTTTCCATGTTAGCCATGACATAGATATTTCCCTTATTGTCTGTTACAGCATTCTCTCCATTTAGTCCTGCACCTAAATCATATATCGCTTCTGTCGCTTTATCAATAAGATAAGAACACCCTCCAAGCACAGTGACATCGACGTTGTCTGGAAGTAAATTTCCATCTTCACTATATGAGGGTTTATAATTTATGGGCTTACCTGTATTTATCATCAGATACTTTTTATTAATATCCCATATTGAAAATGAACCGCTTATTCTGATCGTATCACCCTTATTGTCAATCCACGATAATTCCATGTCTCTACCGTCTTTCTTAATCTGCCGATATTGGGTAGAAGAAGAACGGGTATTAGTTCCACTTGTATAGATATACTTTGCATCTTTGATATTCAACCCTACAATATCACCATGTTGGGGCAGTTGGGGCAGTTCATCATCATTGCTGCAAGATACAAGAAAAAAGGCTGTACAAGCAGCCAATAAATACTTCAATTTCATAATGCTATTTTTTAATATTATTATGCGAATCAGTAGTTGAACTCTGATTCTTGTCTTAGAAAATTAGATAAATAAATGCGATGGCCATTTTTCCCATCGTATGGATAATAAGTCCCGGTGTTGACCTGACTTTCATCGCTCTTTGAATATTTGTACGTTCATTTAACCAGTTGAAAAATGATTCTATGGGCTGTCTTATTTTTGAGACAGCCGATGATAAAAGGTCTCTGGCTGCTTTCTCTCTTTGGATAATGACTTGCTGTTCCCCTTTAATGGCTTTGACGGGGGTAAACATGCTTAGTGCTTGTTGTTCACATTTCTTTTCCCAATACGGAAAGTCTGAATATATTTTATCAGCGAATATCTCTCTGTTTATCATAGATTCAGCCGCTTCTCTTTTAAGCACTGTTAAATCGTTTTCTTCTGCCGATGATAGGATTAGCATTTCCGGAAAGGGGATGGTTCCTTTCCTGCGGAAAGCTATGGTGTGGAGCTTGAGCCCAAAGTAATACATGTTTTTGGTTGAGCAATACCCTTTGGTAGCAATTTCAGTCGCTACTTTTCCGGTCTTGTTTTTTCCCGCGCAAGTAATGATGGGCATAGAGTCAATTATGGATGTCATAGAATCGCAATCTGCCGGTTTAAAGAATGTAATGAGATGCTTTACAAGGAAGCTAATGGCTTCGCTCATTAGGTTTAACCGATAGTTGAATGTCTGATAGGAAGGCAAATTAGGAAACCATGAAAGCAAGTATTCCTTCGTAAAGGTGTGTATCTCTTTGATGGTGAAGTATCGTTGATATGCCCCACAAAACAGATAGGCAGTAAGCAATTCCTGATCAGTGAAGACAGGACTGGTATTATTACTGAACCGCTGACAGTAGAATTGCAACGAAGACCGGTAAATATCACAGATATACATATATATTTTTATAAGTTTTAGTTCTTTCTCCTTGGGAATCATAATTAGAATAATGAGTGATTTTATTCTTCTAACATACTGATTATCAAGGAGATTAAGAAATATTTTAATGAGATAAATGGCTAAATAATAACATTTTAAACAATAGAATCAGAGAAGTTTTTCAACTACTGATTCGCATATTATTAGTAATTCTATCTGATAATTCTTTCAATCCTATATCATCTAAGCTTTTCAACTTAGCTTCCTTCCCTATCAGAAGAGGGTGTTTAGGATAGCCTTTCGTGGTAGCTCCGTAGGCTTTAAAATGATAATTTCCACTAAATAGGCTGATTATACCTTGTATGTTCTTATCTTCGTTTCCGAATAGCAAATCAGACAAGTATGTCCGTTTCGTATCGTCAATAATCGCCCCCCAAGCACACCACACATCTGCCCGTTCAATAGTGGACAACAATTCTTCTATGGCTGCAAGATTGCGCAAATGAATCTCCATACTGTAAGTATCATCTATATCCATGTTGTTCGGATTGGTCGCTCTTTGAGGGTAAACATTCAGCATATACCATGCTCCATATTCACCGCTTCTTTTTGCATAGTCCTGCACCCTTCTCAATGTCGGGTCAAGGAAGTTAGGCAGTGCCATGTTAGGATTGATACCAATGCAAACCAATACATTCTGTTTATCTGTATCGAATTGCTCCCCCAATACGTAGCGAACATCTGTAAGTTCGCAATTATAAATTTTTCGATATTTCTCTGCCGATTCATATTCATAGAACCAACCTTTTCTATCTGTTTTTTTGTTCATAACCTTACTTAACTACTTAGCATTACTAAGCGCAAAGATAAATCTTTTTTTCATCTTTACAAATTCAAAAACAAGGTTTTATGAAGTCAGATATTGATTTGTTCGTTATTAATAGGATTAAAGAAAAGCGGAAAGAGCTAAATGTGTCACAGCGTGGTATGGCTGCGATACTTGACTGTACTGCTGGCTTTATCGGACAAGTTGAAAGCGAGAACTCTGATACTAAGTATAGTGTACATCAACTGTACCTTATAGCAAAGGATTTTGAGTGTTCACCTGCTGATTTCTTTCCTCCTATTAATTCTGACCTTGAATAACCTGTTTCGCTGCAAAGCTAAGGTTATGGATACGACAGTTTAAGACGGTGCTCTAATTTTTTTTCTCATATTTTACGATTTAAACAAAAAAAAATAACCACTACATTGCTGTAATGGTTATCTTCTTATCCTTTTAAGTTATCAACTTTCTATAATATCTTCTGATTCAGTACAGGTGTGAATTATAAAACGCTGTATTAGTTGGATATTTTTCATAATCTTTCGTATTGGGACAATGCCTTTAACAATCGTTGCTTAATTCTCTCTCTTAGATGAATGGGAGACAAGACTTCTATATGTTCTCCGTAACTGATAATCTTATTTTCTAATTCGGGATTGATAATGAGGCACAAAGTTAAGATGTTCTCGTTAATAGTCTGTGAGTGGTGCAATGGCAAAGCATTCAGATAATGGAGCATCGTTTCGGAAACTTTTAGCTTGACTTCTTCTATTGGGGTATTAGAGTTGTTGTCCGGCTCATATACCAGCCCATATACTTGATTGAACTTTTCTGCAACTTGTTCCAGTACTTTTTCTCTTTGGAATGGTTCATCTGTGACAATAAGATTGTGAATCCTATCTAGTCCGAAAGTGCGGAATGCTTTCAATTCATCGACAAAGGCAAACAGGTACCACATTCCCTCAAACTCTTTCAGTAGATAAGGAGAAACGGTATAATCTTTTGATGTGCCATTCTGATAATTTCTATGTTCAAAGCGGACAATCATTTGATTTTGGATTACTTGTAATAAGCAACCTATGTTTTCAATTCCTTTTGCACGGGGATTGGGGCTAATCGACAAATATTGAAGAATTTTGTTTTTGTCTTTGATAGTGGAAAGGACAATATCAGAACTTTCAGCCAATCCGATAAAATAAAGCAACTTGTCGAAATCCAGCGTATTGTCTGTTTGAGCAAAATAGCCATTTTTCTGTTCATCGTATATAATCTCAATATCGAAATTACTCCGTATATTGGCTAAGTCTCTTTGGAAAGTTCTTTCGCCTATCTCGGTATCATAGCGTTTCAGATAATCAAGCAAAGTACGCTTGCTAGGATAGTCGTTTTGGAGAATCCTACGAATAATCAGATAGTCTCTTCTTATGGTGTTCTTTGTTGGCATAGTGAATAAGTTATTAGTTATGATAGTTGCTACTTATCAGCAGGTATAATAGCAAGCGTGCACAATCCGCACAATGATGCACGGTCTCTGTGTTCTCTAAGTCTTATTAGGCAAGGGCTGGTAACACGACCGTGCAATCGTGCGGATTGTGCATCATTTTTTATCTCTATAGTCGGGTGTACCAGCCAAACTCAGATGATTAACAAGCGCATTTACTATATGATCACCTTTGGTTGCATAGCTATTATTACTTTTTAATAAATCGCAAGTAATTTGAGCTTTTTCAACCTGTTTCTTACAATTCGCACTTTTTAGTCCAAAATTTTTCACTACAAAATCATTAAAATAAGTTCCCACTGTGTCTATATCCATATCAAGAATTTCAGCGATAAATCTTTCTTTGTTCCCCTGTGTTTCAGGAGTAATACCAGCAGCTTCAATTAAGGAATTCAGCATTAAAACTCTCATTCTTTGGGTATGCACTTTTGCACTTTCTGTCTGTAGTTTCTTTAATAATTTCACAGACTCTTCCGTGATAAGCTCTCGCCAGAACTTTATTTCAGACGGGATTCCATTATTCGGTTTGATTATTATGTCATGAAGAGATGCTAGTTGCGAGATAACATTTGTAAGCCTAGCATCATACTCCATCACACAAGTAGGTGTCAATTTGCTAATACATTTTTCTGCTGACAATTGTAGTTCTTTTACAACTTTCTTCTCCATGAAATGACGAGCTAAAAGAGTTCCTTTATATAATATAGAATACTCAATATTTTCGGAACCATATTTATTCACAATATAATCTTTATATCTGGCACGAAACAAAGCATCTTGTAGTTCATCACCTTCAAATACGTCACTTTCTTTATATTCAATCCCGTCAAGTTCGAAACGTTGAATTAACAAATCGTCAAATATATTCTGATTAATCTTTATTTGACGATTTATTATTTTATCATTATCAAGATATAAAATTCTATTATTATAATGATAATACTCAATAATTCGGTCTTGCCACCTATCATTTATTAAGGTCAATAGTTCTTCAAAAATCAACGAGAATCTCTTTGGTACTATTTCACTAATTATTATAGATGATGTTTCTGCCACAAAAATAAATTCTTCTATAGCAATTCTATCTTCGATATTATAAATATCTTTACTCATTGGTTTAAGATTTAAATGAATAATATTTTGTCTATCTCTTTTTAATTGTCCGCACAGTCCGCACAATCGCACGATTTTGTTACAAGTTCTTTCCAGACAAGCTCTTGTGACAATCCGAACCGTGCGGAATTGTACGCATTATACACTCTCTTACATGGCTCTAAAGAATGCGTGTTCTTGAAGAGCGATTGCGTTCTCTTCCTTTGAAACTCTAATATACCGCATGAAGCTGGATTCGGTTGTATGTCCGGTAATCTGCATTATGGATAAACTAGGAATCCCTGCTCTATAAGCATTGGTTGCAAAACTTCTTCTGGCTGTATGACTTGTTACCATATCGCATTTCTCATAAGTCACTTCCTGCCGTACTCCACCTGTTGTCTCAATTATAGATACAAAGTTAGTAATTTCAGCCATACGACATAATTTTTTAAGCATCCTATTTGTACTTTGATTACATTGTACCTTAGGAGGTTTATTCCCGTACCTAGCAAAAATTGCTTCTACTTTCGGATGCATGGGAATCACCACTAAAGTATTGGTCTTTTGGGTGACAATCGTTAGCATCTTTTGAGCAAAGTTCAAATGCTTCTGCTCTAACCGAACTATATCGGAATAGCGCAATCCGGTGTAACAGGAAATCAAAAAATTATCCCTGACTTGCGCCTGATTATCCGGTAGTACCAACGCATAGAGTCGGTTCAATTCTTCTTCGGTCAAGTAAATTGTCTCTACATTCTCCTTATATGCCTTGAACTCCTTACGCTTAAAATCATCATTGGCGGTGTAATGGTTTTCATAAGCGTAGCGAGTCATTACTTTGATATTCTTGATAAACTTACCTATTACATTGGGCTTATACTTGCCACGGGCATGGGTAGCTTCATTAAGATACTTGATGAAATCATTGTAGAAATCTACCGTAATCCCGTCCAATCTCAACTTAATGCGTCTGCTAGTACAATATCGTTTGATAGCACTTTGAGTCGAGATATAGTTTCGGATTGTACCCGGTACCAGCTTCGCTCCCTTACTGTTCAGGATTACTCCATCTCTACAGAGTGAAATATAATATTCCATGAAACTAGGGAAGTCAGAGAAAGTACGCTTAACTTTGGTTTCTTGCTGTAATTCCTTTTTCAATTCTTCCCTAACTAAGTCCACTGTTGCGTAAATGTCACGGAATTTAAAGTTCTCCAATACTTTCATTAAAGCATTCCTGGTTTTCTCAATCTCCTTATTGATGTTGCGCATCTTCAACTGTAATAGTGGATTACCCTTCAAATCGGGATTACGCTTTGCATCCTCAACAGCACACCCCGAAGCAGTATCCCAATGTTTGGGGCAAATCTTATAATCTATTGGCAAGTAATAGGTTAGGCGGTCGCCATTGATATTAACTCTGACTCTGATTAATGACATGTCTTGCGTTCCGTTCTTCACTGAGAAACGAATTGCATCTTTTCCATAAAAAATTTCTTTTATAGCCATAACTACTTGTGTTGATTTTTAATTTTCAAGACCTTTTATTCAAGAATCGTTCCGCTTATCATGAATTTAAACTGCATCTTTAGAATGATTTGTCAATAATCAAATTTCGACAATATGACGACTTGTCAGATACCACATATTGCAAGTCTATTTATAGGTTCTTACTGATAGCTTGAGCAATTAAAGTAGAAGCATATACACAGAACAGACAACACCCCTTCTTCTAATGGAGCATTGCCCGTTTCTGCTGCATATCTTATCGAATGTCGGCTGTCACATCATCATCTTCTTCTTTCCATGAAATTGTTAGTTCCTCTTGTGAATTTGGTTTTATTTTTTGTGGATTTTTCAACCCCTCTACCTCTTCTTGTGTAGGCAATATAGATTGTATCTGTTTAGCAAATTCAGAATCCACATCTAAAGGCTCTTGTTTTTTAGGCTGATTTGATCCCTTAAAAAGATTGGCGAGACCCGGTATTTCCGCTTTTTTTACAACTGGAGTAGGGTTTTCTATTTTAATATCAAATGCTTCCGGTTTTACCTCCTTTTCAGCCATTAAGATATAATCTGCAATATCCAAACCTCTATCCCGTTCCTCTGCCGTGGCTTGTTCCTCCAACCCTTCATAGACAGAAATATTTATACCATCCATAGCCAAATCTTCAGCCCTTATTTTCCAATCCTCCGTTGCTTTCAGGTCTGGAAATAAGATTACTTCACGACCACGGAGATCATTATAAACTTCAGGGCTTGTCCATTTACAACCAAATTGCCCACCTGTAGCCAACCAAACGTATTCAGGCATTTGTATTGCGCAAATCAATGCAGTTTTCTCCGATTCAACAATTGCCACTGGCTTATCTGGAAACTTGTTTAAAAGATGTACGCCAAATAGACATTGTTTATTGATAAACTCCTTATCATACATAAGCATTTTACCTATATACATGGATGCCGGAGTCTCTGGCTTATTCTTCTCGTAACGATGGGTTCTTCTGTTATAAATCAGAAATTCATCATTTCCTTTCAGCCGTTTGCCTGTTTTGGGATTGTATGCCATAACTTTAACCTGACGAATCTTACCTTCTCTATCCATTTGTAAAAATGCAGTGCCAAACTTACCATCCTTATAATAATGTTTTGCAACCATTACTTCGTACAGGTTAAACACTTCCACCGCTTTTTCTCCCCAAACAAGATAAAGAAAAAAAAGCAATGCACTATTCATAAAGTCATTTACACTTGAAAGCATAAAAGACTTGTTTTCAATACGTTCAGAAGCAATTTCTGAAACTACTTCTTTTGGTTCAAAATCTTTTGCCATTTTGTAATTATTAGATTCATTATTATTATTTTTAGGGCTCTTCATATAGCCACAGCTGTTAATTCTCTCGCAACGACCAAACTCATAAGGCAAATACTGTCCAGTCTGATTGTCAACGAAACGAGTATATCGCTTTTTGCCACATTTAGGACAGACACTATACTCACGTCCATCACCACTGGGTTCCAGTGAACACCTAAATATTTCATTTGTCATTGTACTTTCTATTTTTTTTGTATGCCTGCGCAAAGTTTATTGTACAGGCATACACAGGTTATTAATCTTCGACAAACATTTTCCTGTTCATCCCATATCCCTCTTTCTTGAAGAACTTGTCATTTTTCAAGAAGCGTTTGAGCACCCATTCTCCCATGCCTAAACTTGCAGCTATCTTGATGCCATCACTTGTTTTGAATGATCCATTAGGAAGAGCATCATATACCGCACTTTGTTCTTTTGTCATCAAGTGCCGTACATCCTCTTTATAGACTAGTTCGTGCATTAATTCAACTTGACTTTTAAAATAATCAACGATTTTAATCGCACCTTCGACAGCCCTCACACTGATTGCCCTACCCTCTCCTTCACCAAAAGCGTAGTACATCATTTCAAGAATCAACGCAAATCGCAAAGCATTCATATCCATTTTCGCATGTGATCCCACATAGGATTCATTTGTATCGTCCATCAAACGGAGGCGATGATTTTCCCCGTTTCGCCACTCGGTAATCAGAGCCCGTGCTTCGGTGGTAAAATCTAATATATTAGATACGATGTTATCATCTTCTCCCTTAATTTCTGGCAGTGCATCTAATTTTTCAAAAGCTGACTTCACCGCTTCTTCTAACACTGAATCAACTTCTTTGTCCGTCCACTCTGGAATATTATTATCCAGTTGAGCACAGAACAAAAACCTATCAGGTAGCCCGTTATCGGTTCCCGTAAACATTTGTTTGAATACATCCGGTTGTGTACCCCCGATTATTGAACAAAAAGGATTATTGATTTTGATTGGGTCGGAACCTTTCCGATTCACATTAATGGGCATGTGACTCCACATACTTAAAAGTATCTCTGTATCGCTTCCAGCCCTATATCTATTCATCGTACCGAATAGTCCTTTCAATTCGTCATGATAAAGCAGGATTCCACGAGGATTCTCGTACAAGCACGCCAAAATAGCCTCCATTGTAGCATCGTTAAGAACTCTTTGCTTGAGGGTCGGGTACTCCATAGGTTCAACCTCCTCACCATTCTTTCGCCTCGCTTCATTTTCCTTGTAAGCCTTCACTTCATTCTTATAAGTAGAATATTTCCCAAGATCGCACTCCAATAAAAATTTTAATGCGTATTTAATGGGGGCAGATTTTCCTTTGGATGGCTTTCCAATCAGCACAACGAAGAGGGCGCAACTCTCTATAAAATTGTTGTAGTACCGCACGAGTGTCGTATTACCCACGACAGCACCAAAGGCTACAAGAAAACTGACAGAACTGTAAGAGGCAGCGAAACCGTAGAAGCTTTCAAGCTGCTCAATCAGAGCAGCTAAAGCTTTAGGAAATACTTCCTTGTAGGGAAATGGTTTATTTTCCATACTTTTCATTGATTTATTGTTATTAAAAATTTCTCAATATCTTTTTCTGAGAACAATACCCGTTTGTATGCTTTCTTCATTTTCAAGTCACCATTTCGCACCATTCTATAAATGGTACTCCTACTGACATGAAGTAACTCGCACACTTGTGGGATTGTTAGGTACTTAGCTGAAGGCTTCTTATTAATGTCCTCTTTCAAGGCAGTAATCTCATCCCTCAACTCAAACAATGGTTCAAGCTGCTTTTGCAACTCGTCATTTTCTATTAATTGAATTTTTCCATTCATATTATTAATATATGTTTAGTTAATACTATTTTAACTCATCTCTATTGTCCAACATGCAAAGAACTCTATTATCAACCCCTCCTCTTTTCCACCCTCTCTTGCCTCTTTCGTTGGGCGGTTGGTGATTGATTTCGGATGCAAAGGTAAATGAATAATTTTAAACACAAAACAGCAACTTACTAACTATCAATATATTACAGTGAAATACAATTTGTAATTCACTTCTAAAAATGATATATTTTACTTCTAAATCATCTATGATTAACTTTGAAAAAAACATCAGTTCACTTCTTTTTTCGTTTATATCAACAAAAAAAAAGAAAACAGCACATTAATATACATTAACACAAATAGCTCTTAAAACAAGGACTAAAGACATTTTTCAGCCAAATAAACAACTGTTTTACACGCTAAAATATGGATAGAACTAGATGAGATTGGAAAGATTCTATGAATTTAGAGCAGATAAACCCGAAAACAATGCATATTTTGCATACTTTCGCACGATGAAATTAATTTCTAAGTACTGTTAGGAAAGCGAATATACAATAAGAGTGCAACCGTGCGAACCGTGCGCTAATGGTCAAACTTACAGTTAGTGACCGAAAAGGACTTGAAACGCATAATGAGATACATTGTCGAAAATGGGGTTTGAGAAGAATATAACAACGGGAGACCAACGGAGATTCCAAATTGGATATTCGGAATGTTTTAAGAGGAAGCAGGAGGTATATATAAAAGGTATAGAGGGGAGATTTACTAGTAACGGACAATCAAAGGTTTCCATGGGAGAGCCTCAATCCTTGGAAAGTAGGAGTATTACTAAGACAGCAGCTTAGTAATGCTCCTACACATTATTATGTAAGACAGATTTGATACAGTTGTAATTTACCAAATGACCTCAGTATGATATTATCCTTGCAACAGGTCAAAGTAAGAAACATTATAGAAATTAGTCTTAGAACAGGTTTGCATCTGGTCTCCACATTGATGTATGTGTCCGAATACATGGTTATGCGGTTTATGCTTGCTGATTACCTTTTGCAGCAGAGTGCAGCCGGATTCTTCATCAAGTACTCCCTTAGCTGGTCCATGAGTTATTAAAAAATCTACTTTATTTGGAATTTCGATTGCTTGATGTAACCATGGACGAGCGGCAAGAGAATAGAATGAAATATCATCATATTTCATTCCAGAGTTCTCCAACAATCTAATGCCTCGTGGAATTAGCAATCTCGTTTCATCCGGACATAAGTCAAATAGAAGTTCATGGTTGCCAGCTACAAATATGCGTAGTAAGGCAGGTTGAGCAGCATACCAATTAAAGAAGTCGGATAGCTCTTGTTTCTCAATACCATTTATTCCATCTCCGGCACAAATTAGAATGTCAGCTTCTGACGGAATTATTAAACGTGAATGCATTCCATGAGTATCTGAAAAAGCAAATAGGGTGTGATTTTTATAGGGAATTATCATGCTCTTTATTCTTTAGTACAGTTTCAGACAATAAAAATAGCAGATTAATCAAAGAGAAGCAAGCAATAAGCGGTCTTTTATTTCTTTTACCCACATACTTTCAATGTTAATTTGAGTGGAGCTAGGCTCTGGGATGGAACCTTATACTAATATGCTGATATAAGAGCATTACAAGATTACCTTATTATAATAAGATAGATATATTGGAACCCGATTTGGTATCAACTTTCGCAAGAGTTCCAACTATGCCGCAAGAAGAGAACTCGAACCAATAAACTTTCTTGTTTCGCAAAACACCTTAAACAACTTAGGATAGTATCAGAGGTATGTTATAAGTATATTCTCATGCCCGATAGATACGTCATGTAGTGTCACCATATGCCCCAAAATTGGAACCCCGATTGGAACCCATAAAAAATAAGCCCCTGAAAGTACTTGACTTTCAAGGGCTTTAAAGTGATATTTGAGGTTCCTGGCGGATTCGAACCGCCGTACACGGTTTTGCAGACCGCTGACTAAGCCACTCATCCAAGGAACCTTGTTTCTCGTTTGCGGTTGCAAAGGTAGTACAAATTTTGAAACTACCAAACTATCTGCAACAATTTTTCTTTGTATTCTTTTTCTTGGACGAGCACTCCTTCTGCTTCTTTTCCATCATATCCTTTAATTCACAGCCACTTGCACAACTCGCACAAGGGTTATCATTTTCCTTCACACGACGAAAAAAAAGATAAATACCATAAAGAATACGGGCTACGCACAATACAATCAGTAGCCCGACTACCCATTCCTGCCAATTCATAAAAACATTCCTCCTATCTGATAGACGGCAAATGAAACAAGCCATGCCAACGCCGTGGTATATCCTGCCGTGAAGATAGCCCACTTCCAACTACCGGATTCCTGCTTGATGGCTACCAACGTGGCAATGCACGGGAAGTAGATTAACACAAACAGCATATAGCTAAATGCCGCAAGCGGTGTAATCGGAATTCGTTCGGCCAAACTGACTACATCGGCATCGGCATCATTTGTATAGAGTACGCCAAGTGTACTTACCACCAATTCTTTGGCACCGACACCGGAGAGCAAACCGATACTCAGCTTCCAGTCGAAGCCCAACGGTTTGAGCACAGGCTCCACTGCCTGACCGATTTGACCAATATAAGAATTTTCCTGCTGTTCTGCCTGGGTAGGATAAGCATCGTGATCGGGATAATACCCCAAGAACCAGATAATGATAGAAGCAATCATGATGATTCCTCCCATCTTTTTGAGGTATTGCGCACCTTTCTCCCATGTATGGCGGAAGATGGATTTCATGGTCGGCATACGATAAGGAGGGAGCTCCATCACAAACGGAGTATCATCCCCTTTGACCAGAAAACGACTGAACAGACGCGCCATGATAACTGCCAATGCAATGCCGATAGCATAAATAGCCAATAGGACCAAGCTACCATTCTTTGGGAAAAAAGCACCGACCAATAACAAATAGATAGGCAAACGGGCACTACATGACATCAATGGATTAACAAGCATGGTAATCAAACGGCTCTTTCGGTTTTCAATAGTACGCGAAGCCATAATAGCAGGTACATTACAACCGAAACCCATAATCAAAGGAATGAACGACTTGCCATGCAACCCCATCTTGTGCATGATCTTATCCATAATAAAAGCTGCACGAGCCATATAGCCCGAATCCTCCATCAAAGAAATACAAAAATATAATATCAGGATATTAGGCAAAAAGACGATAACTCCTCCTACTCCACCAATAATACCATCAATCATCAGATCCTTCAGCGGACCTTCAGACATATTATCCCTGATCAGATTCCCCAGTGCCTCAACGAGCCATTCGATACCCATCATCGGATATTCACCGATCACAAAGGTACCTTCGAACATCAGATACATAAAAAGAAAGAAGATGGGATATCCCCAAATGCGATGGGTTACAATAGAGTCGAGCACCTTGGTTGTCTGTTCCTGCTCCAGGTGGTTATCGGTAAAAGTCTCTTTCAGAGCACCACTGATAAAACCATATTTGGCATCAGTCAAAGCCGACTCACTATCTTCATTCATCGTCTCCTGAATGCGACGGGCTGCTTTATCCCGCTTCTTTTCTACTTCCACAGCATTGGGCAGAGTATGAATAAAACGTTCTATTTCCGGATCATTCTCCAATAACTTGATAGCAAGATAACGAGTAGAATACTTGTGACGGATAAACTCGTTCTTCGAAATCTCCTCTTTCACTGCATCAATGGCTTTCTCCAAATCGGGTCCATGATTGATATGAATATGGCGGAACACTTTACCCACCGGTTCTTTGCCATGGGTATAATCAGCCGGATGTTCACCATGGTCTTTAAAATTGGGTAAGGACTGGTGCCAATCCATAATTTCCTTTGCCACCTCCGGATGTATATGCCCTTTTTTATCAATAAAGTCGGCACCTTCATAAAGGTTGATGACTACATGAAAAAGACGGTCCACACCGATATTCCTTTTACAGACAGTAGGCACCATCGGAACTCCGAACAACTTTCCTAACAGGAGATAGTCAAGCGTATTACCACTGGCTTCCAGTTCATCATACATGTTAAGAGCCACTACCATACGTACATTCATATCAATAAGCTGGGTAGTGAGATAGAGGTTACGCTCCAGATTTGAAGAATCAACCACATTGATAATCACATCAGGTGTCTCGTCGATAATATGACGACGCACATAAATTTCTTCGGGAGTATAGGCAGACAAAGAATAGGTACCCGGCAAATCAACTATTTTGAAGTGATAACCCTGGAAATCAAAATACCCTTCTTTAGCATCTACCGTCACACCACTATAATTACCCACATGTTCGTGAGCACCTGAAGCCAGATTGAAGAGAGACGTTTTACCGCAATTCGGGTTACCGACCAACGCCACATTAATCGTGCGTCGCTTTCCAAGAGCAACCCGTTTCAAGTCTTCCTCCTTCACATCGATATCTTCAGTAAGCCCCTGATGATAAGCAGCCTCCTGTGTTTGTGACTTTGCCTCCTGCTCGCTGATAATCTCAATCATATCAGCCTCCTGTCGTCGCAGAGAGATTTCATAACCCATTATTTTGTATTTGATCGGGTCTTTCAATGGAGCATTAAGCAATACTTCTACGGTTTTACCTTTGATAAAGCCCATCTCCACAATTCGTTTACGGAAGCCACCGTGTCCCAAAACTTTTACAATGACTCCTTTCTCACCTGTTTTTAATTCGGACAATCGCATAGTGTGTGTACCTCAAAATTTTCCGCAAAGATAATTCATAACTTTGGGGCATGCAAATTATTTAGATTGTTTTTAAATAAGGAAGATTTCTTATCATTATTAGCAAAACTATTATCTTTGCAATATGATACAAAATAGAGTAGCACAATACATCGAAAAAGAGAAGCTGTTTTGTCTGAATGACAAGGTATTGGTGACATTAAGCGGAGGGGCCGACTCTGTGGCATTGCTACGTCTCCTGCTATCAATGGGGTATACCTGCGAAGCTGCTCACTGCAATTTCCATTTGCGGGATAAAGAATCGGACAGAGACGAAGCTTTTGTGCGCCGATTATGCCATGAATCAGGGGTTCTTTTACACATAGAACATTTCGATACAACCCAATACGCCGCAAAGAAACATATTTCTATTGAGATGGCTGCCCGGGAATTACGTTATGAATGGTTCGAAACGCTTAGGAGACAACGTGAAGCCAGTGTTATCGCAACAGCGCATCATAAAGATGACAGTGTAGAAACCGTATTGTTGAACCTGATTCGCGGTACGGGTATCAACGGATTACTCGGAATTCGTCCACGAAACGGTAACATTGTTCGCCCTTTACTTTGCCTGAGTCGCGAAGAAATAATAGCCTATCTGCAATATATCGACCAAGATTACGTAACGGACAGCACCAATCTTTTGGATGAATATACCCGGAATAAGATTCGTTTAAACTTATTGCCCCTGATGAAAGAGATCAATCCATCGGTGAAAGAGAGTATCATCCGCACTACCAACTATCTGAATGACGCAGCAACTTTATACAATCAAAGTATAGGGGAGGCGCGTAAACGTATATTGACCCCCGAAGGCATCCGGATAGAAGCCTTGCTGCAAGAACCGGTACCCGAAGCCATTTTATTCGAAGTATTACACCCGCTAGGATTCAACACGACCCAAATAGATAATATAAGGCAAACGCTCGACGGACAACCAGGAAAAACCTTCCTTGGTAAAGGATGGAGAGTCATAAAAGACCGTGACCTGTTATTAATCGAAGAAGATACAACTGCAGAAAAGTCCCAGCCACCTTTCCGGTTAGTTATGGAAGAGTACGATTATACTTCTGAATTTATAATTCCAAAAGATAAAAACACGGCTTGTTTCGATGCTGACAAAATAAATAAAACATGGGAGATACGCAAGTGGAAACCAGGAGATGTTTTTATACCTTTCGGAATGACCGGTAAAAAACATGTCAGTGACTACCTGACGGATAAAAAATTCTCTTTGAGTGAAAAAGAAAAGCAATGGGTATTATGCTTTGGAGAACAAATAGCCTGGCTGATAGGAGAACGTACGGATAACCGATTTAAGGTAAACGAGAACACAAAGCGGGTAATAATAGTCCGAATCGTTTCCGAACATTCAGATTTTATTGAGGAATAACCTAAAGATACGAAGCATAAATTTGAGGGTGCAAATAGTAAACTCTTTATAGGATAAATTGTATCTTTGTGAATATAAACCTTGAAAATATATGATTGATCTGGCCTGTAAACTTCCGATAGAGATACAGATGTAATAATATCTGCGATTTGACTGACAGATGGAAGCTGGTTAAAGCCTAAAGTGAAATTCAGTACAGAGTAAAGAAATATAAATCATTGGTTGACAAAATAATAATAAACTAAACGCTTATTTGCTATGAAAGGAAAAAAGAATCTTTTAATTCTATTCTCCTGTGTTCTTACAGTAATTATCGCAGGACTGTTCGCTTGCACACGCAGCGCAAAAGAAATTATTCCGTCATCGGAATATGCTCCTTATGTCAATGCTTATACAGGTGGAGTCATTTCTCAATCTTCTCCCATACGAATCGAACTGACTCAAGATCAACCAATGGTAGACCTTAACAATGAACTGAAAGACTGTCCGTTCAGTTTTACTCCATCGTTAAAAGGCAAAGCTTATTGGGTGAGTAATAACACCATCGAATTTCTTCCGGAAGAAGGAGAACTAAAGCCGGGCAAGTTATATCAAGGCTCGTTCCAACTAGGCGATTTTGTCGAAGTGGATAGCAAATTGAAAGTTTTCGATTTCTCTTTCCGGGTACAAGAAAGTAATTTCACACTGCATACCGCTCCATTGGAAATAGCCTCTTCTTCACCCGATAAGGTAACCGTAAAGGGAGAAATCCGTTTTAGTGATAAAATGACTAAAGAACAAGTTGAAAAAATACTTTCCACTAACGGTACCTCTACAATCACCATAGGATCCACATCTAATCCATTAGAATATAGTTTCATTATCAGTAATATCCAAAGAAAAGAACAGGATTACGATCTTAAAATTACAGCAGACGGGGAACCTGTCGGAATGGACAGGAAACAAAGTGAGTCCATTACGATTCCTGCCAAAGACAGCTTCCGTTTCCTTTCCGCCGAACGTATCAGTCAGCCTGAGAACGGGATACAAATCGTCTTCTCTGATCCGGTTTCTGATACTCAGGATTTAAAAGGTCTAATCGAAATACCCGAGATTCCATCCTATATTTTCCAGATTACGGATAATAAGGTAAATGTTTATTTTGAAGCCGGTCATCTCAGTAAACTGACCCTGAAAATACATGAAGGAGTGAAAAACAATCAAGGCAAAGCATTGGGCGGTTCCCATTCTATCTCTTTCAGCGAACTGAACCTGAAACCTCAAGTCGAAATATCTTCTGCAGGTGCCATCATTCCCGATTCAAAAAATCTTGTAATTCCTTTCCGGGCTGTCAGTCTGTATGCTGTAGACCTACGGGTTATCCGCATTTTTGAGAACAATGTGCTAATGTTTATGCAAAATAACTCACTGTCCTCGGCCAACGAACTAAGACGATCGGGAAGACTGGTTTATAAAAAGACACTGTTTTTGGGTAAAGATCCTTCAAAAGATCTCCATAAATGGGAAAACTATTCCATCGACCTGGCAGGCCTGATTCATCAGGAACCGGGTGCTATTTATCGTGTTATCCTATCCTTCAAGCAGGAATATTCGGCTTATCCTTGCGGCAGTGGTGAGAATCCGAAAATGCAATTTTCCGAAGAAACCGAATCTCTGACCAAGGTCAAATCTGATATCCTTTCGGAAGAAGATGAAGCCGTCTGGGACAAACCGGAAACATATTATTACTTCAGCGGGAATGAAAATGCCGACTGGAGCCAATATCGATGGGATGAACGGGATAATCCCTGCCATCCGTCCTATTATATGACGTCCGACCGGATAGCAGCTTGTAACGTACTGGCTTCCAACATAGGTATGATCGTAAAACGTAATTCGATGAACAAACTTTGGATAGCCGTAAGCAATATTCTGGACACCAAACCGGTAGAAAAAGCTAAAGTCATTGTCTACAACTTCCAGTTACAGCCTATCGGAGAAGCATTGACAGATGCGGAAGGTTTTGCAATAATAGAAACGAAAGGAACACCTTTTATTGTAGTGGCAGAATCGGAAAAACAGAAAGCTTATGTAAAAGTAGCCGATGGAGAAGAGCAGTCTACCAGTCGTTTTGATGTAGGCGGCAAAGACATCCAAAAAGGCTTGAAAGGATTTGTATACGGTGAAAGAGGTGTATGGCGACCAGGAGACACCTTGCATATCTCGTTTGTTCTGGAGGACCGTAACAAACGTATTCCGGATAAACATCCCGTAACTTTGGAGCTTTACAATCCAAGAGGACAATTTTACAGTAAACAAATTTCAACCAATGGGCTGAATGGTTTCTATGCATTCAAGGTCCCGACACAACCGGAAGATCCCACCGGATTATGGAACGCTTATGTAAAAGTAGGAGGTACCGCTTTCCACAAATCACTCCGTGTGGAGACCATAAAGCCGAACCGTCTGAAAATAAACCTGAAACTGCCCGGAGAGATTCTGAAAGCTGCGGATAAAGAAGTACAAGCACATCTTTCATCAGCTTGGCTGACCGGAGCAACGGCATCGCGTCTGAAAGCAAAAGTCGAAATGTCTCTGTCGAAAGTCAATACACAATTCAAGAACTACGAGACATACATCTTTAATAATCCGGCAACAGAATTCACATCAATAAGAACCGATATTTTCAACGGTACCCTGGATGAAAATGGTAATACCGGGTTCATGCTGAAACTTCCGACCTCTGAGAATGCTCCGGGAATGCTTCGTGCCAATATCACGACTCAGGTATTCGAACCGGGCGGAGATGCCAGTATCCAGACTCTGTCAGTTCCCTACTCTCCTTTCCCGTCATACGTGGGTATCAATCTGAACCAGCCACAAGGCAGATATATCGAAACAGACAAAGAGCATATTTTTGATATCGTAACGGTCAACTCCGACGGAAAGCCGATAAATCGTTCCGGTCTGGAATACAAAATATACCGCATCAGTTGGAGTTGGTGGTGGGAAAACGACAACGAATCATTTGAAACATACATCAACAGCAGTTCCATCACCCCCGTAGCTACGGGAAGACTCAACACAACAGGCGGCAAAGGACAATTCAGTTTCAAAGTGAATTATCCGGATTGGGGACGCTATTTGGTTTACGTCAAAGACCGTGAAAGCGGACATGCTACAGGAGGTACCATCTACGTGGACTGGCCTGACTGGCGAGGGCGTTCTAATAAGAGTGACCCGAGTGGCATCAAAATGTTATCTTTTTCCATTGACAAAGACTCTTACGAACCGGGAGAAACCGTAACAGCCATATTACCGGCATCTGCCGGTGGAAGGGCCCTGGTTACACTCGAAAACGGTTCGTCTGTAATTCAACGGGAATGGATCGAGGTATCAGGGAAAGAAGACACTAAATATCAATTTAAGGTAACCCCTGAAATGGCTCCGAATGTTTATCTCCATATCAGCTTGCTACAGCCCCATGCACAGACGGTGAACGATCTTCCTATCCGGATGTACGGCATTATGCCGGTATTCGTGACCGACAAGCAAACCGTTCTTGAACCGCAAATCAAGATGCCGGAAGTACTTCGTCCCGAACAGGCATTCAACCTTACCATAAACGAGAAGCATGGCAGGCCGATGACATATACACTTGCCATTGTAGATGACGGTCTATTAGACTTGACCAATTTCAAGACACCGGATCCCTGGAATAATTTTTATGCCCGCGAAGCATTGGGAATCCGTACGTGGGATATGTACGACGATGTATTAGGAGCCACGGCAGGAAGCTATGGATCAATGTTCAGCACAGGTGGTGACGAGACACTGAAGCCATCGGACCCAAAAGCGAACCGCTTCAAACCTGTTGTGAAATTTATCGGTCCTTTCAGTATCGGTAAGGGGAAAAGCCGTACGCACCAAATCACTTTACCCATGTATGTAGGTTCTGTCCGTGCTATGGTAGTAGCAGGTCAGGACGGAGCATACGGAAATGCCGAAAAGACAGTTCCGGTACGTACCCCTTTGATGATTCTTTCAACATTGCCACGAGTTTTGAGCACCAATGAAGAGATTGAAGTACCAGTCAACGTATTTGCATTGGAAAACAATGTAAAGAACGTCAACGTATCCATACAAGCTTCCGGTGCAGGAACACAAGTGACAGGTAACAAGCAACAAACGCTTACCTTCACTCAAACGGGTGACCGCCTGATCTTTTTCAAGTTAAAGACAGGTACGAAAACCGGAAAAGCCACCATTCATCTTACTGCCAACGGAAACGGACAAAACACCAAAGAGACCATTGAGATAGAGGTTCGTAATCCGAATCCGGTGGTCACCCTGCGTGAAAGCCAATGGGTGGAAACCGGAAAGAGCGAAGAACTCAATTATCAGTTAAGCAGTGGCTCGGAAGGAAACAGTATACAGCTCGAAGTCTCACGTATTCCGTCTGTCGACATCAGCCGCCGTTTTGACTTTCTCTACAATTATCAGCACAACTGTACGGAACAATTAACCTCTAAAGCTCTCCCTTTGCTATTTATCAGCCAGTTCAAAACAGTAGACAACGAAGAATCGGAAAAGATAAAAGTCAATGTACAGGAAGCTATCCGTCAGTTATACGGACGCCAGCTACCGAACGGAGGTTTCGTTTATTGGCCCGGAAATGCCTCGGCAGACGAGTGGATCACCTCCTATGCCGGTATGTTCCTGGTACTGGCACAAGAAAAGGGTTATGCAGTAAACAGTAATGTACTGAACAAATGGAAACGTTTCCAACGGGCAGCAGCCCAAAACTGGCAACCCGTTGCCCAAGAACAGAGCTGGTGGTATTGGCAGGCAGATTTCCAGCAGGCCTTCCGCCTCTATACATTGGCCATGGCCGGAGCACCAGAACATGGAGCAATGAACCGCATGAAAGAACTGCCTACACTTTCGCAACAAGCCAAATGGCGTTTGGCAGCCGCTTATGCACTCAACGGTAAAGAAAAAGCAGCCGGCGAACTGGTATTCAGTGCAAAAACGACTGTAGAACCCTATTCATCGAATAATTATGTATATGGTTCATCCGACCGGGACGAAGCAATGATACTTGAAACGCTATTGCTAATGAATCGTCAGCGCGAAGCCATGGAACAAGCTAAAATCGTTTCACATAATCTGACAAGAGAGACGTGGTTCAGTACACAGTCCACCGCTTTCTCACTGATGGCAATGGGACGTCTGGCAGAAAAGTTGTCCGGCACATTGGATTTCAGTTGGACACTGAACGGAAAACAGCAACCGGCAGTAAAATCAGCAAAAGCAGTATACGAGACACTTATTTCCACTTCATCACGTGAAGGAAAGGTAATTCTGAAAAACAATGGAAAAGGAGCTTTGAATGCAGACCTGATCACACGGACCCAATTACTGAACGACACACTGCCTCCGATAGCCAATAACCTGCGGATAAGTGTAAAGTACGTTGATAATAACGGTTCACCGATAGATACGCATTCTCTGCATCAAGGAACAAATTTTATGGCAGTGGTAACTGTTGCCAATACCAGCGGTACAACCGATTATACAAATCTGGCATTAACACACATCATCCCTGCCGGATGGGAGATTTTCAATGAACGAATGACAGGACAGATTAGCACTTCTGCTCCTTATAGCTATCAGGATATCCGCGATGACCGGATACTGACTTACTTTAATTTGCAACAGGGACAAGCCAAAACATTTACCGTCCGGTTGCAGGCAACGTATTCCGGTGACTTTGTCATGCCGGCCATCCAGTGTGAAGCGATGTATGATGCCAATGTACAGGCAAGGACACAGGCAGGCAGAACTAAAGTTGTCAGACAAAGCATCGAATAAGAAAACTGATGAATCAGATTCTTAAGCCACACAATCTTCCCCCCTCCTTTCAAGGGAGGGGGTGGAAGATAAGTATCAAAAGTTGGTGGAAACCTGCCCTTTTCCTCCTTCTTGTCCTGTATATATTTTGCCTTCCCAGCCAATTATTCACCTCCCCTTATTCTACCGTCGTAACAGACCGGAACGGTGAACTTCTCGGTGCCCGTATCGCCACGGATGGACAATGGCGTTTTCCCCCGCGCGACAATATTCCCGAGAAAGTTGCCACTTGCCTGATTGAATTCGAGGATCGCCAGTTCTACCATCATTGGGGAGTCAATCCTTTGGCAATAGGCAGAGCCGTAGTTCAAAACCTCAAGCACAAACGTATCGTCAGCGGAGGAAGTACCCTTACCATGCAGACCATTCGGTTGGCTCGGAACAAGCCGCGTACATTCAAGGAAAAGCTGATTGAAATGGTATGGGCCACCCGTTTGGAATTTCGTAAATCTAAGAAAGAGATACTGTCACTTTACATTTCACATGCCCCCTTCGGAGGAAACGTAGTAGGACTGGATGCGGCCGCCTGGCGATACTTCGGACATTCGGCTGAAGAACTATCATGGGCAGAATCGGCCATGTTGGCTGTACTCCCCAACTCACCCGCCATGATCCATCTTTCGAAAAGTCGGCAAGCACTCCTCGATAAACGGAACCGACTATTGACACACCTGCATAAAAAAGGAATTTTGGATACTTCGACATATGAACTGGCCATCAGTGAACCACTTCCGCAGGAACCTTTACCTCTTCCACACATAGCGCCTCACCTGACAGACTATTTCTATCAAACCCGAAATGGAAAATACTCCGTATCGACCATCGACAGAGGTATACAGACTCAAATTGAAAGTTTGGTAGAACGATGGAACAGTGAATTCAAACGGAGTGACATCCGTAATCTGGCGATTCTTGTGATTGACATCCGGACGAATCAGGCGATAGCCTATTGTGGCAATGTACATTTCGACAAAGAGCAGAGCGGCAACCAAGTAGATGTCATCCGGTCGCCACGGAGTACCGGCAGTATTCTCAAGCCTTTTCTTTATTATGCCATGCTACAAGAAGGAGAAATTCTCCCAAATACTTTGTTGCCGGACATTCCCGTCAACATCAATGGGTTCACTCCACAAAATTTTAATCTGCAATTTGAAGGAGCCGTACCGGCCTCGGAAGCCATTGCACGCTCTCTTAACATACCTTCGGTAACAATGCTGCAACGTTACGGGGTACCTAAGTTCCACAGTTTCCTGAAACAAATCGGACTGACTACCCTGAACCGTCCCTCAAGCCATTACGGACTTTCTCTGATTCTGGGAGGTGCAGAAGCCACGTTATGGGATATCACTTCGGCCTATGCCAACATGGGACGCAGCCTCAACCGGTTACCTCAATTCCCGTGTACACTCCTCCTGTCGGATTCCACCTCCGTTCATCGTCCATCGTTCCAATCCGGAGCCGTCTGGCAGACTTTTGATGCAATAAAAGAAGTGAACCGACCGGAAGAAATAGACTGGCGTACCATTCCTTCCATGCAAACCATTGCCTGGAAAACCGGTACCAGTTATGGTTTCCGGGATGCCTGGGCAGTGGGTGTAACTCCTAAATATGCAGTGGGTGTATGGGTAGGGAATGCTACGGGTGAGGGAAAACCCGGGTTGGTTGGTGCCCGTACGGCAGGCCCTGTCCTGTTCGATGTATTCAACCTGCTCCCTTCTTCTCCCTGGTTCGAACGTCCTCAGGGCGAACTGGTTGAAGCAGAAATTTGTCGGCAGTCCGGCCATCTGAAAGGACGATTCTGTGAAGAAACAGATACTTTGCTGATCCTTCCGGCAGGTCTCAAAACAGAAGCTTGCCCTTATCATCACCCGGTCACCTTATCGGCAAATGAACGGTTCCGAATATACGAGAATTGTGCCAATAGCGAACCGGTTGTCCGCCGTAACTGGTTTACCCTTCCTCCCGTATGGGAATGGTATTATAAGCAACATCACCCGGAATATCGTCCTCTCCCTCCCTTTAAATCAGGATGTGGAGAAGACCGGTTCCAACCGATGCAATTTATTTATCCGCCAATGGGAGCCCGTATCCATCTGCCCAAACAGATGGATGGCAGCAAAGGGCAGTTGACTGTCGAACTGGTTCACAGTCATCCGAATACAACCATCTACTGGCATCTGGACGAGACATACCTGACGCAAACGCAGGACTTCCACAAACTTTCTCTCCGTCCGTCCCCCGGCAAACACTCCCTGACGGCAGTGGATGACGAGGGAAATACAATTTCGACAACGTTCTTTGTGGAATAGCCTCTAAAATGATAACTTTGTGCCATGAAACAGATTTTGAAAGAAAACGGCGGACTACCGGCTTCGATTCTTTGGACACTTGCTATTGTTGCAGGTATATCGGTAGCCAATCTGTACTATAACCAGCCTTTACTGAACATGATCCGCCATGAATTGGGTGTTTCGGAGTTCGAAACAAACCTGATTGCCATGGTAACGCAGATCGGATATGCCCTCGGACTATTGTTTATCGTCCCCTTAGGCGATTTGTATCAGCGAAAGCGGATCATTCTCACCAGCTTCTCCATATTAATCGTTTCGTTGCTGGTGATCGCGATGGCCCCCAACATCCACGTCATCCTGTGTGCCTCGCTCCTCACCGGCATCTGTTCGGTGATGCCACAAATATTCATCCCGATAGCTTCCCAGTTCTCACGTCCGGAAAACAAAGGGAGAAATGTAGGAATCGTCGTATCGGGACTACTGACCGGCATTTTGGCCTCACGTGTAGTCAGCGGGTTTATAGGAGAACTGTTTGGTTGGCGTGAGATGTATTACATCGCTGCCGGCATGATGCTGATATGTGGTATGGTAGTCATGCGGGTATTACCGGACATACGCCCGAACTTTCAGGGCAAATACAGCGACTTAATGAAGTCTTTGCTTTCACTGCTGAAGCAGTATCCCGAGCTCCGCATCTTTTCAGTCCGCGCCGCACTTGCTTTCGGTTCATTTCTGGCCATGTGGTCATGTCTGGCTTTTAAAATGGGAAGTGCCCCCTTCTACGCTGACAGCCACATCATCGGTATGTTAGGATTGTGCGGCATTGCCGGCGCCTTATCAGCCTCTCTTGTAGGTAAGTATGTACGGAAAGTGGGAGTCAGACGATTCAATTTCATCGGATGCGGACTGATCTTATCAGCTTGGTTGCTTCTCTTTATCGGAGAGAACTCCTATTGGGGAATCGTTGCCGGTATCATCATCATCGATATCGGCATGCAATGTATCCAATTGAGCAATCAGACCCGTATCTTCGAACTCTGTCCGAGTGCTTCGAACCGCATTAATACTATTTTTATGACAACTTACTTCATAGGAGCCTCCACCGGGACATTTCTGGCAGGAACTTTCTGGCAGGCATTCGGTTGGCATGGAGTCATAGGCACAGGAGTGGCCTTGACTACCGGCTCACTGCTGATTACCTTTTTTTCAAAACGATAATCCGAATAGTAACAAAAGTTGTTATATAAATCATGAAGTACGGAGTAAACAGACAAGTGTTATTAATCACAGCCGGCATCGTCTGGATAGTGGCGGGAGCTAATATTCTCCGGATTGGTATTGTCACCTGGCTTAATGACTCACAATATTGGCTTTTTAAGGTAGGCGAAGCCACAGTTGTTTTCCTGCTCTTTTTTGTCCTTGTCTTCCGAAAGCTCTACTACAAACACACTCGCCGGATTGAGCAAAAGAAAAAAGAGAAAAATTGCCCCTTTTCTTTCTTCGATGCAAAGGGATGGATCGTCATGTGTTTCATGATAGCAATGGGAATCACCATCCGGACATTACACCTGTTGCCCGACACTTTCATTTCGGTATTTTACACCGGACTCTCACTGGCACTTATGTTCACAGGCACATTATTTATACGCTACTGGTGGCGCAGAAGACCACATACTTAGTACCCATGCAAGAGCTCTCTCCGCTCGTTTTTCACAGAGGTCGCCCCCAGAACAGCAGGGAAAGCCGAAGGGAATAAAAGACCTAATGCCACATAAACTACCCTCCCTATAGAGAAAGCTCAAATATCAGTTAGTATTTCCGGACAGTTATTAAACTCCATACCGCCAATTACCACGTATTTCTGAACGGCTGAAATCAACAGGCTCTCAGAAAAAAGGAGCATTGCCTATTCTTAATGTGGCTAAAGAACTTTTAAATATCCCGACTCAACTTCATGAAATAAATGACATTTGCGCCATTTATTGTATCTTTGCAAAATTAAAAGTGATGAAGATGGACTTGAAGAAAGAAGTGAAGGAAGAGTTTATCCGTTTCCAACGAAATGAGAAAACCGAAAGTATCGTATACGAACGACTGGCCTCTATTGAAAAAGACGAATCGAACCGCAAAGTATTACGTCTGATCTCAGCAGAAGAAAAAGCGCACTATGCCACACTGAAGAAATATACGGAAACCGACGTTGCACCAGACAAGTTGCGTATAGCCAAATATTACTGGCTGGCAAGAATCCTGGGTATTACATTTGCCATTAAACTGATGGAGTCAAGTGAAGAGAATGCACATCATGATTATGCCAAATATACAGATTATCCGGACCTCCGGCAATTGGCCAATGAAGAAGAAGTTCATGAACAGAAATTAATCGGGCTAATCAACGAAGAACGACTTGAATATATGGGTTCGGTAGTGCTCGGTCTGAATGATGCTTTGGTGGAATTTACCGGGGCATTGGCGGGATTCACTCTGGCCTTGAGTGACTCCAGGCTGATAGCCCTGACGGGAAGCATCACGGGGATTGCCGCAGCTTTATCAATGGCTTCTTCCGAATATCTCTCGACCAAATCGGAAGGAGGAGAAACGAAACATCCCATAAAGGCCGCCATCTATACGGGTATTGCTTATATCATCACGGTAGTGGCGCTGGTTGCTCCCTTCATACTGATCGAAAACGTACTGATAGCTTTGGGAGTAATGCTGGCCATGGCTTTGGTAATCATTGCATTATTTAATTATTACTATTCGGTAGCACGCGGAGAAAGTTTCCGCAAAAGATTCACCGAGATGGCAGTACTTAGTTTCAGCGTAGCCGGCATTAGCTTTCTGATAGGCTATGCACTGAAAACATTTACAGGAATAGACGCTTAAACATAAAAAAGGAAAAGAAGAATCATGAAAAAAGCCCCCTCACCTCTTGTTTCTCTGATCCCTCTGGTCGTATTGGTTATCATGCTATTTGCCACCATACGTACCTTTGGCAGCGATGCACTCAGCGGAGGTAGCCAAGTGTCCCTGCTGACTACAACAGCCGTTTGCATACTGATCGGTATGGGATTCTACAAAATAGGCTGGAAAGACTTTGAACTGGCCATCACAAACAACATTACAGGCGTATCTACCGCCCTAATCATTCTGCTGATTATCGGCGCATTGAGCGGTGCATGGATGATAAGCGGTGTGGTCCCCACATTGATTTATTACGGAGTGCAAATCATACATCCCAGTTTTTTCCTGACCTCTACCTGCATTATCTGTGCCTTGGTATCGGTTATGACCGGAAGCTCCTGGACTACGATTGCTACCATCGGAATCGCTTTAATGGGCATTGGCAAAGCACAGGGATTCGAAGAAGGCTGGATAGCCGGAGCCATTATTTCGGGCGCATACTTCGGAGATAAAATCTCTCCATTATCGGATACGACAATATTAGCAGCCTCAGTTACCGATACTCCCCTCTTCAGACATATCCGTTATATGTTGATAACTACCGTACCTTCACTAATCATTACCTTGGTTATCTTTACAGTAGCCGGATTGTCACACAATGCCGGAAGCACAGAACATATAGCCGAATTCTCGGCCGCACTGGCAGGAAAGTTCCACATTACACCATGGCTGCTGATTGTACCGGTAGTTACAGGTGTACTGATTGCTCGGCGGGTACCTTCCGTCATCACCTTATTTCTGTCGGCGGCATTGGCAGGGGCATTCGCCGTATTCTTCCAACCCGACCTGTTACAGGAAATATCCGGTTTGCAAAATTCCGAAGGCACACAGTCCATCTTCAAAGGACTGATGATGACTCTTTATGGAGGGACCAGTCTACAGACAAGCAATGAAGCACTCACCGAACTGGTGGCTACCCGGGGTATGGCAGGCATGATGAATACGGTATGGCTTATTATCTGTGCGATGTGTTTCGGCGGGGCTATGACTGCCGGCGGCATGTTAGGAAGTATCACTTCCGTATTTGTCCGCTTCATGAAAAATACAGTCAGCATGGTGGCCTCTACGGTTTGCTCTGGTATTTTCCTGAACCTCGCCACAGCCGATCAGTATATTAGCATTATCCTGACCGGAAACATGTTCCGGGATATTTATGAAAAGAAAGGTTATGAAAGCTGTTTGCTCAGTCGAACCACGGAAGATTCTGTTACAGTGACCTCCGTATTAATACCATGGAACACCTGCGGAATGACGCAAGCCACGATACTGAGTGTTCCTACACTGGTTTATCTTCCCTATTGCTTCTTCAACATTATCAGTCCGTTAATGAGCATTACGATTGCTGCCATCGGATATAAAATTGTGAGACGCAAGTGAACAATCTGAAAAGGGAGTTGTTCTTGGAATAAACGAACAACAGTTTTAAACCTAAACAAAAAAAAGTTATGAAAAAGTTTATTGCATTAGTAGCATTAGTATTAGTAAGTGCATCGACTTTAATGTATGCACAAGAGTCACAGAGAGACATACGCCGCGCTGACCGTAAAGCACAAAGAGACGCAGAAAGAGCCAGACTGAAAGCTGAGGAACAAGCTGCCGACCAAGTGGCCTATCAGCAAGCCGTACAGGCTATCAAAGACAAACAGTTTGTACTGGAAGCCGATCAGGTAATCTTCAAACGCGGCCAGACAGCTTTCGTATCGTCCAACACTAACTTTGTAATGTTGAACGGACAGAGAGCAACCGTACAGGTAGCGTTCAATACTCCGTATCCCGGCCCTAACGGAATTGGCGGTGTAACAGTGGACGGAACCACTTCGGATGTAAAAGTGACTACCGACAAACGAGGCAATGTGAACTGCAACTTCAGCGTACAAGGTATCGGTATCTCGGCACAAGTCTTTATCACATTGACAAACGGAGGCAACAACGCCACTGTGACCATTAATCCGAACTTCAACTCCAATACATTAACGTTGAGCGGCAACCTTGTTCCGCTGAACCAGTCGGATGTATTTAAAGGCCGTTCATGGTAATAAGAGTGACGAGACTCTATTTAAGCTCGTAACTAATTCACATAACTCCGCTGCAAATCGCACAAAAAGTGTACATTTGCAACGGAGTTTTTTTATGGACAGATTATGAGAGAATATATCATCGCAGATAATCAGGACATCACGAAAGCAGGAATGATGTTTCTGTTAAGCAAGCAAAAAGAGGTAAGCTTGTTGCTGGAAGCCGACAATAAGATAGAGTTGGTCCAGTTGTTGCGCATTCATCCGCAAGCGGTGGTTATTTTAGACTATACACTATTTGATTTTTCCGGTGCAGATGAATTGATCATCCTTCAGGAACGATTCAAAGAATCAGACTGGTTATTGTTTTCGGATGAATTGAGCATCGGATTTCTGAGGCAGGTATTGTTCAGCAGCAATGCTTTCGGAGTCGTGCTGAAAGACAACTCCAAAGAAGAGATAATGTCGGCCCTGCAATGCGCATCACGAAAAGAGCGCTTTATCTGCAATCATGTAAGCAATCTGTTATTATCGGGAAGTGGAAATGTAAACACTGCTTCAGCCGTGCACACTTTCGTACCGCAGGAAGACCGTCTGCTCACACCGACGGAAAAAATAATCTTAAAAGAAATAGCTTCCGGCAAAACGACCAAAGAAATAGCGGCAGAGAAGCATCTGAGTTTTCATACCATCAACAGTCACCGAAAAAATATATTCCGCAAACTGGGAGTGAACAATGTGCACGAGGCTACCAAATATGCCATGCGGGCAGGCATTGTGGATCTGGCAGAATATTATATCTAAAGCAGAAGAGCGTACCGAAAATCAACCCAAATACACCGATTCATACAGACCTCGAGCAGCGACCGATTATTAAGCCGCATCTCTGTATAAACCGGTGTCATCTGAAGGAGCTTTCGTTATATTCTTATCCTATTTCTCCACTCCCGAAACAAACCCGGGATTCGGCGTCATAAATCACGCCAAACTGTCCCGGTGCAATTCCCTGTAATTTTTCGGAAGAAATAATCCGGTATCCCTCTTCGTCATGTAGCAAACGGCCTTTGATAAACTCAGGTGTATGCCGGATCTTAAATGTTACTTCCTCCTCGCCTGTCGAGCCTTCCCACGGGTTATCTGTAATAAAATTGAAGTCTTTCATCCTGAATTCATAACCATACTGCCGCTCGGCATCATAACCGTGGGAGACGTAAATAATGTTATCCTGAATATCCTTTTTCACAACGAACCAGGGTCCTCCTCCCAATCCCAATCCTTTTCGCTGGCCAATGGTATGAAACCAATAGCCGCGATGAGTACCAATCTTCTTACCTGTTTCAAATTCGATCACCGCCCCCTCTTTTTCTCCCAGAAAGCGACGGACAAAATCGTTATAATTTATCTTGCCCAAAAAGCAAATTCCCTGACTATCCTTCCGACGGGCACTGGGCAATCCGGCCTGCAACGCTATCTCACGCACTTCATGCTTCATCAGCCCACCTATCGGAAACAACAATTTCGAAACCTGCAAATAGTCAATCTGGGCCAGGAAATCAGTCTGATCTTTTATCGGGTCCTTGGCTGTACCCAGCCAGGTTTTCCCGCCTAGTTGCAAGGTCGTAGCATAATGTCCGGTTGCCGTAAGACCGAAATCTTTTCCGACCTGCTGCTCGAAACAGCCAAACTTAATCAGCTTGTTACACATCACATCCGGATTCGGAGTCTGCCCCTTCCGTATCTTTTCTATGGCATAAGCAGCCACATTATCCCAGTATTCCCGATGTAAATCGACAACCTCCAGTGCCAAACCGTAGCGTCGGGCTATGGCAGTAGACAGTTCTATATCCTCTTCGGCAGAACAGTCCATGTATTCCGCCCCATCCATACCTATTTTGATGTAAAACAGTGTAGGCTTGTAGCCCTGCTCACAAAGCAGATGTACAACAACCGAACTGTCCACTCCTCCCGATAATAATGCTGCTATATCCATTTTTTTAAATTTTCTCTAATGCCTGACGTAAGTCATCAATAATGTCCTCAATATGCTCCGTACCTATCGAAAGTCTGACCGTTCCGGGTTTAATCCCCTGTTCCTCCAGCTCCTGCGCATTCAACTGCGAGTGTGTGGTAGTGGCCGGATGAATCACCAGCGACTTCACATCGGCCACATTGGCCAGCAAAGAGAATATCTGCAGACTATCGATAAACTTCTGCGCTTCCTCCGTTCCTCCCTTTACCTCGAAAGTGAAGATAGAACCTGCCCCGCCAGGAAAATAACGTTGATAGATGGCATGATCCGGATGACCGGGCAATGATGGATGATTAACAGCCGCTACCTTCGGATGGTTCACCAGAAAATCAATAACCTTCAAAGCATTGGCCACATGCCGTTCTACACGCAAAGACAAAGTCTCCAACCCTTGCAGCAAGATAAAAGCATTGAACGGGCTGATGGCAGCACCCGTATCGCGCAGCAACACGGCACGTATACGGACAATGTAGGCAGCAGCCCCGGCAGCATCGACAAACCGTACCCCATGATAACTTGCATCCGGCTCGGTCAGTTGCGGGAATTTACCGGAAGCAACCCAGTCAAATTTACCGGAATCGACAATAACTCCTCCCAACGAACTGCCGTGTCCGCCAATGAATTTTGTGGCAGAATGTACCACAATGTCTGCCCCGTGCTCAATGGGACGGATAAGGTAAGGCGTACCGAAAGTATTATCCACAATCAGCGGAATCCGATATTTATGGGCAATGGCAGCTACGGCATCCATATCGATAATATTGGAATTGGGGTTTCCCAGAGTTTCAATGAATATCGCCTTTGTATTTTCACGAATCGCCCGTTCGAAATTAAAAAGATCGGACGGATCTACAAAAGTGGTCGTTACTCCATAAGCAGGCAGAGTATGCGCCAGCAAGTTATATGTGCCCCCATAAATGGTCTTGGCAGCCACAATATGATCACCGGAACAGGTGATATTCTCAATAGCATAGGTCACGGCAGCAGCTCCGGAAGCCACGGCAAGACCACCTACTCCCCCTTCAAGTGCTGCGATGCGTTCCTCCAATACTCCCTGAGTGGAATTGGTCAGTCGTCCATAAATATTCCCAGGGTCTTGCAATCCAAATCGTGCGGCGGCATGGGCCGAATCCCGGAACACATAGGAAGTTGTCTGATAAATAGGTACGGCACGCGCATCGGTTGCCGGGTCGGGAGTCTCCTGTCCAACATGGAGTTGTAAAGTCTCAAAATGTAATTTTTTCGTTTCCATTTGCTATCTATATTTAGAGTTCATTGTCAGTGTCCAATCTTTATATGTGGCAAAGATAGAGGAATCCGGTATGGGAAGAAATCGCACATTGAAGGCATTTTTATACCACAATCGTGGTAGATAGAGCAGGTTATTAACTACATTTGCAGGCAAATAAAACATTATTGATATGAATAAACTTCTATACTGTTTCTTTTTATCATTTTCTGTCATGGCTACCTCGGCATGTACCGATGATAAGGAAGAACGGGAACTTCCTCCGGCCCCCGATTTCAGCCTGATGATCCTGAAAGAGAATCTGCACAGTGACGGAGGCGACGTATTACGCACCGATACTTATGTATACGATAACAATAAACTAACAACCCATACCACATTACAGGAGTTCTACGGGCAGAGCCTGACCCACGAAACGACTCTCTCCTACTCCGGTAACGAAGTGACATTGGCAGATGAAAACGGAAATACCGCCATTTATATCTTAGGAAGTGCGGGATATGCCACCGAATGTACTTACAAATTGTCCGACCAGGTCAGAAAGTACACCTTCACCTATTCCGGTGAATATCTTACCCGGATCGATGAAGAAATAAACAGTACGCCTTATTCTTCCGTAGAGTTGGCATACGACGACAACGGGAATTTAAGCCATATCATTGCCAATGGCTTGCAAACCAATTATCAGGCGGGAAATACGGAGAACCTGTATCAGCTCCCTTGCCTGCAAGTTTGCGAAACTTACCCCCTGTCTTTCCACAACGACGCTATTTATGCCGGACTGTTGGGCCGTCAGTCCAAACACCTGATTATCGGCAACACTCCGGAAGAAAACAAAGAGGAGTATACAAAATACACTTATGAACTGGATGAAAACGAAAAGCCAACCGGAATCATCGCTAAGACCACTTCTACAGGTACTGTGATCGACATAAACGGTAATGCATACGATGAAACAAAAACAGACACGAGAACCATCGGCATCACCATCGAATAAGGGGAATGACTTCAATCCTGCCTCCACGAAGTAGTAATGTAATGCCCCATAACAATATATGTTATTTCGATTACATATATTGTTATGGGGCATTACATATATTGGCATTTTCCTTACAAACAATTCCTCCCCGGACTCACCGGCACCTCTCCGGATGCCATACGCCGAGGGAGGAACGGGACGTATAATCCCATGATGCCCCTTATCACTCGCTCTTTACTCTCCGGCAAAGAACTTTCTGAAGAAAAGGATCTGATAATCAATGGAATTATTCCAGTATTTTCCATTGTGTTCACCGGGACGGGTAATAAAATCATGATCTATCTTACGGCCCAACAACCGATCGTGAAAGTCTTTATTCACATTCAGAAAAAAATCATCCTCACCGCAATCTATAATTAAAGCAAGATCACCATTCTGAATCTTGTCGAGTTGATTGACTACCGTATGTTCATCCCATATTCTTTTATTTGAGGCCAGTTCACCCAACTGCTTGTTCATGCTCCAGTTTTTGGGGAAAGGACGGATATCGACACCTCCGCTGGTGCTTCCTGCCGCTCCAAACACGTCTTTATGGCGAATACCTAACCACATTGCCCCATGTCCTCCCATGCTGAGACCAGTAATGGCACGTCCCTTCCGATCAGCAATCGTTTTATAATTACGGTCAATGTAGTTCACTAACTCTGAAGAAACAAACGTTTCATATCGGTACGCCGGATTCTTGGGGCTGTCCCAGTACCAACTGTCTTTGCCGTCGGGACACACAAAAATGATCCCTTTTTCATCTGCTATTTCCGGCAAGTTCGGTTTTATCTGAATCCAGGTCTTAGCATGACCGCCATACCCATGCAACAAGTAAAGTACCGGACAAGCCGCTGCATTTTTTCCCAAAGCAACATCAGGGGTCACTACCAACACCTGCACCTCCTTATTCATAGAGGGACTCTTCACCATCAGCGTATCTACCCTTGCGGCACTAAGCGGCAATACAAATAAAAGCAGACAAGCCAAAAATAAATTTCTTCTTTTCATTTTTAATCTATGTTTTTTAGAGTTTGTCTTTTCAATCTTTCTCTTCCAAAGCAGAAGGGTTGAATTCCGTAACCGGCTTTTCGAAAGCTTTCCCGCAATGGTCGCAGATATATTCCCAATGATTGCCTCCGGGCGGGACAGTAGCCAGCATAGAAACAATGGCAGCGCTGACAGCCCTCACACGATGCTCCTTTTTAAGAACAAACTTAATCCGGTCCGAACCGCAGAAAGGACAAAACTTCTGTTCTTCGGGTATCATCTGATTCTGCCTCAGCAACTGCATGGCTGCTTCATAATCGCAATCCGCCACCAAGACATCCACTCCTGAGATGTCATGGACAAAACCCCGCAACAAGGTCGACATATTTTCATTATGTAATAGAGAATCAATACCTTCATTAGCAAGTGCTCCCTGTATAATATGAGCTTGAAAGGCATCATCGCAAGTAATCAGTTTTACGGTTTTCATCTTTTCTATTTAAAACTTTCCCACAAAAATAGCAGATAAAAACGAGAGACGAAACCATTTTTATATAACTTTGCACAGAATTCACAAAGTATATCGAACCGGGCCAATGAAGAAAAATGTTTTGTTCCTGTTGTTACTCGGCCTGCTCACCACAGTCAGTGCGCAACCGACACACCGAATAAAGGGAACTGTGATTGACAAAGCCAGTCGTCAACCGCTGGAATTTATCAATGTACTGGTCTTAGGGCTGGGACGCGGAGGAGTGACAGATGCCAAAGGGCACTTCAACATCGGAGAAGTCCCTCCGGGCATTTATCGTCTGCAGGCGTCTGCTGTAGGATACAAAACCATACTCACCCCCGAATATATCGTCTCTACTAAAGATCTCACCATCCAAATAGAAACAGAAGAAAACCTGACCGAATTAGAAGGAGTCACGGTTACTGCTTCTCCTTTCCGAAGAGACCCGGAGAGTCCTGTAGGGCTACGTGTCATCGGATTGCAGGAAATCGAGAAAAGCCCCGGAGCCAACCGGGATATCTCACGTATTGTCCAATCTTATCCGGGCGTTGCCTTCTCCCCTGCCGGATATCGAAACGACCTGATCGTACGCGGAGGATCTCCTTCCGAAAACCGTTTCTATCTGGATGGAGTAGAAATTCCCAATATTAATCATTTCAGCACTCAAGGGGCCTCGGGAGGTCCGGTGGGCATCATCAACGCAGACTTGATTCGTGAAGTCAATTTCTATACGGGAGCTTTTCCGACCGACAGAGGGAATGCCATGAGTTCGGTACTCGACTTTAAGCTTCGGGACGGAGATATGGAACGCAATTCATTAAAAGCAACTTTAGGAGCCTCGGAAGTCTCGTTAGCATCGAACGGACATATAGGAAAGAAGACATCTTATCTGGTTTCGGTGCGTCAGTCATACCTCCAGTTTTTATTTGACATGTTGGGGTTACCTTTCCTGCCAACTTTCACCGACGCACAATTTAAACTGAAAACTCGCTTCAATGCCAACAACGAGTTGACAATACTGGGGCTCGGAGGAATCGATAACATGAAACTGAATACCAAGCTGGATGGAGAAAAAGCGGAATACATATTGAGTTACCTGCCCAAGATACAGCAGGAGACTTTTACACTGGGAGCCGTATACCGTCACTACGCAGGCATACATGTACAATCTGTAGTCGTCAGCCACAGTTACCTGAACAACCGCAATACCAAATATCTGAATAATGACGAAAGCAGTACGGACAACTTATCCCTGAAGTTGCGCTCAGTGGAACAGGAGACCAAATTCCGGATAGAGAACACCTCGACTTTCGGTAATTGGAAAATTAATTTCGGAGCCAATCTGGATTATTCCCAATACACCAACACCACCTTTCAACGAGTGTATATTGATGAAGGCAGGACGTTTGATTATCACACATATCTGGGTATGTGGCGTTGGGGCATATTCGGAACCATCAACTATGCAACTACCGATGAACGATTCACTGCCTCACTCGGCGTACGGACCGATGCCAACAACTTTTCTTCCGGCATGAAAGGGATGGGCGACCAACTCTCACCCCGCCTGTCACTATCATACCGGCTGACAGACGGATTATATTTAAGTGGAAATGCAGGACTATATTATCAGCTCCCGCCTTATACCGGATTGGGATTTAAAGATAACAATGGAGCATGGGTCAACGAATACCTCCGTTACATGAGCGTCAGTCAAGAAAGTCTTGGCCTGAGTTGGCATCCGGAAAATACATTCGAACTGTCTGCCGAAGGTTTTTACAAACAATATGATAAAATACCGTTCTCCATCGCAGACGGCATCCCCCTGGCTTGCAAAGGCAATGACTACGGAGTCATCGGAAACGAAGCCTTGTCCTCTACCGCCCAAGGACGTGCATACGGCATAGAAATATTAATGAAATGGCTGATAGCTAAAAAACTGAATCTGGCATCCTCGTTCACCCTGTTCAAAAGCGAATACCGCAACAACAAACAATCGGAGTACATCGCTTCCGCTTGGGACAACCGGTACATTTTCAATATGAGTGGAACTTATAACTTTCCACACAACTGGAGCCTAGGCATGAAAATCAGCTGTATAGGAGGAGCACCCTATACCCCTTATGATGTGGAAAAATCATCTCTTGTTACGGCATGGAATGCACAAGGACGTCCATACTATGACTACACAAAGTACAATACCGGACGCTTGCCCGCCTTCGGCCAACTGGATGTACGAGTGGACAAAACATTTTATCTGAAACGCTGTATGTTGGGATTCTACATCGATTTGCAGAATGTGACAAACAGCAAATTCAAGCAACCGGATATCCTGATGAGTACAGGCGTTATCGAAAATCCATCCGCCCCCATGGCAGAACAGCGCTACAAAATGAAATACATAACCCAGAAAAGCGGAACATTAATGCCAACCTTGGGTATCACATTTGAATATTAAATCTCGAAACAACTATATTATTAACTATAAAAACTCACAAAATGAAAAAAAGAATTGTTTTTATTGCGGCACTTTTATGCGGAATGTGCTTCACGACAGCATCCGCACAGTTCAAAATCGGTGGAAAGAAAATCAATGTAGGCAAAGTGGTACAAGCCGGTAGCGACGCAGCGAAAGCCATCACCTTGTCCGACGCGGACATCGCAGCCATGAGCAAAGAATACATGCAATGGATGGACACCCACAATCCGCTGACCGCAGCCGACAGCGAATACGGCAAACGCCTGGAGAAACTGACCGGACATATCAAAGAAGTAGACGGACTGAAAGTGAATTTCGGAGTATATGAGGTTGTCGACGTGAATGCTTTTGCCTGTGGTGACGGCAGTGTCCGCATCTGTGCCGGATTGATGGATATTATGACGGACGATGAAGTGATGGCAGTTGTCGGACATGAGATCGGTCACGTGATTCATACAGACTCTAAAGATGCCATGAAGAGTGCATATCTTCGTTCGGCAGTAAAGAATGCTGCAGGAGCAGCCAGCTCTACCGTTTCCAAACTGACTGATTCGGAACTGGGAGCTATGGCAGAAGCATTAGCCGGTGCCCAATATTCTCAGAAGCAAGAGAGCGAAGCCGATGATTATGGTTTCGAATTCAGCATCAAACATAACATTGATCCGTATGCAATGTACAATGCTCTGAACAAACTACTGGAACTCTCAGCCGAGGCCCCCAAAGAGTCTAAATTCCAGAAAATGTTCTCTTCACACCCCGATACAGCCAAACGTGTAGCACGCGCCAAAGAAAAAGCAGACAACTATACTAAGAACAAGTAAGTTCGAGAACCACAAAACTGAGTTTAACCGAGGCCGGATCCCAATATATGAGGTCCGGCCTCGGTCTTTTTGAAAAAATTCATTAATAATTCCGATAGTTTTTGCGTGAGTCCGTACTTTGGTGTAATTTGCGGTCATGAAACTATTCAAACTTATATGGAATTCTTAGTAATTATTCTTTTACTCGTACTGAATGGCATTTTTGCCATGTACGAGATTGCCTTAGTATCCTCAAGTAAAGCACGTCTGGAAACCCTGGTCAGCAAAGGGAACAAATCTGCCCGGGGAGTATTGAAACAATTGGAAGAACCCGAAAAATTTCTTTCTACCATTCAGATTGGTATCACGCTGATCGGTATCGTATCGGGTGCTTTCGGTGGAGTAGCCATTGCCGATGATGTGACTCCGCTCTTTGCCATGATACCGGGAGCCGAAGTCTATGCAAAGGACCTGGCCATGATCACAACCGTAATCGTCATTACCTACCTGTCACTGATTATCGGTGAGCTTGTACCCAAATCCATCGCTCTCAGCAATCCCGAGCGCTATGCAACCTTGCTGAGTCCCGTCATGATTCTGCTGACCAAGATTTCATTCCCTTTTGTCTGGTTGCTCAGCATTTCCACCCGCCTGCTCAACAAACTGATCGGTCTGAAAAGCGAAGAACGCCTGATGACTCAGGAAGAACTGAAAATGATTCTTCACCAAAGCTCGGAGCAGGGTGTGATTGACAAAGAAGAAACCGAAATGCTACGTGATGTCTTTCGCTTTTCGGATAAACGTGCCAACGAACTGATGACTCACCGACGTGATCTGGTGGTGCTACATACGACTGACAGCAAAGAGAAAGTGCTTCAGATCATCGACAACGAGCATTTCAGTAAATACCTCCTGATTGATGACGACACCGACGAAATAGCAGGTGTGGTTTCTGTGAAAGATATCATACTGATGATAGGTAGCGAACAGGAATTCAACCTTAGAGAAATCGCACGTCCCGCCTTGTTTATACCCGAAAGTTTATACGCTAAAAAAGTTTTAGAGCTATTTAAGAAGAACAAAAATAAGTTCGGAGTTGTTGTAAACGAGTATGGCAGCACAGAGGGAATCATTACCCTGCATGACTTGACCGAAAGTATCTTTGGAGACATTCTGGAAGAGGACGATACGGAAGAAGAGGAAATCGTTCGCCGACAGGACGGCTCCTTGTTGGTAGAGGCTTCAATGAATATCGGAGATTTTATGGAAGAGATGGGAATACTCTCTTATGATGATATCGAATCGGAAGACTTTACAACTTTAGGCGGATTGGCTATGTTCCTGATAGGACGTATTCCCAAAGCCGGAGATATATTCACTTACAAAAACCTTCAGTTCGAAGTAGTGGATATGGACCGTGGAAGAGTCGATAAGCTGTTGGTTATTAAGAGAGAAGAGGAGGAATAGCAACTCACTTTTTATATTAATTTAAAGCACTTAACAATGAAAAAAGTAATTATGTTAGCAGCCGTCGTTGCTGCATTGGTATCCTGCCAATCAAAAGGAACGAAAGCTGAAGAAGCAGTCGCAGACAGTCTGGCAGTAGCTATGGAACCCACAATGGAAGAAACCCAGGTATATGAAGGTGTGCTTCCTGCTGCTGACGGTCCGGGCATCCGTTACGTGTTAACTTTGAACACACTGGCGAACGCAACCGATACAACGTATACACTGGACGTCACTTATCTGGATGCTGAAGGTAAAGGCAAAGACAAGACTTTTACTTCTAAAGGAAAGCCGGTAAAAGTGGAGAAAACCGTCAAAGATAAAAAGAAAACGGCCATCAAACTGAATCCGAGTGACGGAAGTGAACCTGTTTATTTCGTAATTGCCAATGATACTACCCTGACACTGGCTGATGACAGCCTGGAAGTATCGGAAAGCGATCTGAATTACAACATTATCCGTGTAAAGTAACGCCGAATTAGCTTAAACTTACAAAAACAAAAGCCACGCTGTACATATTGACAGTGTGGCTTTTCTTGTTTTATCGGCCCAGAAATTATTTCGTCAGTTTCTCAAAATATGGCAAACGTTCAAGGGGAACATCTATTGTCATTGTCCGCGGCCCTTTAAACACCTTGCCCCGATCATCTTTCCATCTACCCTTTGGCAACATTACGGTACGGCTTGTTCCGGATGTCAGCATCGGAGCTACCAGATATTTATCCCCCAGCATAAACTGGTCTTTGCAATCGATGAATCCCTGGTGAGGATACTGATATTCCATGTGGCGAACAATGGGTTCACCGGTCTTTGACGCATGTTTTGCCAACTCCAAAATATAATCTCCCATTTGCTGGTGAAGATGGGCATACTTCGCACAAATAGCCACATTCTCTTTACTGAGAATACGCCAAGGAGCTACCGAGAATTGCATCATTGGCATCAGGGCATGCACCTGGCACGAACGTACAATAAGTTCTTCATCAAATTTCTTCACATTCAGAAAAGCTCCGAATTGTCCTCCGCCTACCATATCGGGACAAGTATAATAATGCCCCAACAATCCGGCAGCAGTCATATCGGGAATCAATAACTGAGTCGCACGCCAAGAATAATCTTTATCACCCAGCCGCTGTACCAATGCCTGGCCACCCAACTTCCAAGATGCACGCAATTCATTGTAAGGAAAACTCAAACCTATCTCAGCCCATTTTTCCATAAAAGTATTCACATTGGCATTCTTATCATGAAAAGTATACTCTCCTGTCATATAAGCTACGTCTCCACCATCAAACTTAAATCCGTCGATACCATATTTTTCTTGATTGGCTTTTAACTGTTCCTTCAGATAATTCATAGCCTCCGGATTTGTGGTATCATAACAGGCACTGTAACCATTCCACCAATGAATAATGGCCGTGCGCCCGTTTTTATCTTTCAACAAATATCCTTTTGCTTCCAATTCACGGAATTCGGGACTATCGGGCGAAACATAGGGAGCCACCCACAACATCACCTTGAATCCCATCCGGTGCAACTCGTCAGTCATCCCTTTCGGATCCGGAAACCTCTCGGTTTTGAAGTCAAAGTTACCATAATATCTCTGCCAGTTATCATCTACCATAAACACCCCCTGAGGAAATCCGTTCTCCACAGCTTTATGGGCATAATTCATAATGTCTTCCTGATTTTGATCATACATCAGCTCAATCCAGGTATTATATTGCGGAAGAGAAAAGAAAGTAGGTTCCGGAATCTTTCCCGAAGGTGGAAAATGTTTAGCCGATGCAGCCAGCAAAGCCTCTTTCAGCGTAGTTCCGGCCTTCACCGGCTCTATCTTTTCCGAGTCTGAATAAATAATCAGCTGCCCATCCTTTACTTCAAAACAAAACGGATTTTCGGCCCAGATATACCTGCCCTCCGAAGAAAGCATGAACGGCACTACTTGGTTGTTCATATTATTGCGTGACATGTCTTGCATCCGCAAGTGATCATTGAATGGCATTTGATTTCCTAAAGCCACGAATCCACCCCACCATCTTTCATTTTGCAGGGGTTCGATCACTGTTTTCAATTTTTCCTGTGCGACTGCACCGAGCAGCAGCACGAATGTCACGAGAAATAGTAAAGTCGCTTTTCGTTTCATGATAGTTAGATTAATAATTAAAATTCTCAAGGGGCAAAAATAGATAAAAAAGAAAGAACAGATCATCTATCGGCAAAGAATTATTATTTCCGGACTGTAGCTTCCCGCATAAAAACAGAATCTAAATTTTCCGATTCCAAATTCTTGTCCGAATTTTGCATATTACAAGCACGCACCTGTTCAAATCTCCCTTGCCTATTTTTCATCGATCGCAGCCACGGTGGTTTAGAGAAGCTTTTATCTTTTTCACCGGAACTTTCGGAATCCAACAGGCCCTAAATAATTATTTTCGCAGCCACAATTCAGAAAAGAATAGAAAAAAGATTCTTTCATTATATTTTTTTCTATCTTTATCAGACAGTTACACATACAATCTAAAAAAAGATGGAACAAACATTTAAAGCGCGAAATCCCCAATTAGGAGTTTGGTTGTTCGCCATAGGTATAATAGCATGCATTGCGATCAGTTTCATAACTATACAAGCAATCTGGATAGGTACCGCATGTATAGGTCCCAGTGCAACCATCTATTTTTCACAAACATCCTGCAAATACATTGTCAAGAAAAACGGAGATTTACAAATAGTAAATGACTTCTTCCGCCAAAAACGAACATTCAGTCATATCACCGATGTTACGTATACTCGCCATGCCTTGGGCATGCAGAAAATAAAGATCAGACACGCCACCGGGTTTGTCATGATAGATCCCCAATCACCCCGGGAACTGATAAAAGCCCTGCAAAAGACGAATCCCGATGTAAGAGTAAAGAACTTTATTTAAGACAGGACTCACAACGGAAAAACCAATCTCCCATCTAACCCAAGATACGAAATGAAAACACCTAAAATATTAAAGGTACATTTGCTATTATACCTGTTTTGCCTGAGTGTATCTGCACAAACCACGGACAGTATTGTCCAAAAACTAAGCCAATACGCCTACCTGATCGATAATTTTTCCAAATATATCCCTCAAGAGAAGGTTTACATGCAATTTGACAATACCAGTTATTACCAAGGTGATAATATCTGGTTTAAATGTTTCCTGGTCACTTCCGACCTGCATCCGGCCACTGACCTGAGCAAGACTTTATATGTCGAATTATTAAATCCCGGTGGTGAAGTTATCGACAAACGGACATTAAAAATAGAAAACGGACAATGCCACGGAGATTTCACACTAGGCCAAATCCCGTTTTATTCAGGATTTTATGAAATTCGTGCCTACACAAAATATATGCTGAATTTTGGAGGAGATATCATTTTCTCAAGACTGTTGCCGGTTTTCGACAAACCTAAGGCAGAAGGCGACTTTACGGAAAAAGAGATGCGGAAATATGCGACAGGAAACTACCCGCTGGAGCGTCCCAAACCGACAAAAAGTAAAAAAGTAAATTTAAAGTTCTTCCCCGAAGGTGGAAATCTGGTTCGGGGGATAGAATCCGAAGTGGCTTTTGAAGCGACAGATACCTATGGAAACCCCATTACCCTCACCGGTATTGTTATTAACGAAGAAAAACAAGAAACAGCCCGTTTCAATGTCACACATGATGGACGGGGAATTTTCAATTACACGCCCACGGGAGAGAAACAAAAAGCAATAGTCGAATTTAATGGCAAAAAGCACCAGTTCAATATGCCGGAAGCCTTACCGGAAGGATATATATTACATGCCGACAATTTATCATACACAGACAGCATTGAAATAGCAGTGCAAAAGAATTCCAATACCCCCTCCGACGTATTGGGACTGGCAGTCATCAGCGGAGGCAAACTATACAAATTCTGCCTGATCGATGTCGAAGGTAATGAAACGATTCGCTTCAAAATAGATAAAAGTAAATTAGTACCCGGAGTTTCCCGAATCGCGTTATTCAACAGTAACGGAGAGGTCCTATCGGATCGTTTGATATTTACCTATCCCCAAGAGCAATTATCCGTTCAGGTACAGGCAGACAAAGAGACATACGACCCTTACGAATTGGTAAACCTTGAACTCACCTTGACCGGAAAAGAAAAGATTCCGGTACAAACCCCATTTGCCCTATCTGTGAGAGACGGCATGAATGAAGTAGAATCAGGGCACAATATGTTGACCGATCTTTTATTAATGTCCGAAATAAAAGGATATGTCAACAATCCCCAATATTATTTCGAATCCCGGGACGATACACGCCGCAAGGCAATCGATCTCTTATTAAGAGTGCAGGGATGGCGCCGCTACTCTTGGAAACAAATGACAGGAATTGAGTCTCTTGACCTTAAATACGGACCGGAGCAAGGTATCGAAACGCGAGGGCAGGTTGTCTCTTTCGTCCGGCAACTTCCCAAGCCTAACGTAGAAGTGTCCTGCTTCCTGAAGAAACGCGGGGAGAATGAGGAAAACAGCAGTTTCATCGAAGCCATCACTACAGATAGTTTAGGACACTTCTCACTAATATCCGATATATACGGAAAATGGGACTTGATATTGGCAGTTACAGTCAATAGAAAAAAGAAAGATTACCGTATTTTATTGGATAGGCTATTCAGTCCTGCCCCCCGAAAATATCATTATGCGGATATGCAGGTAAGCATTGCCAATGCAGAAAAAGAGAAAGAACTTATGCCCGAAGTGGAAACCACTCCCCTACCTGAAGAGGATATCGAAACCTTCTTTGCCGCTTACGCAGATTCGCTGGCAAAGACAGGTAACCATGAAAAGAACTACCGTTTAAAAGAGGTAACTATCAAAGCCAAAAAGAGAACCAAAGAAAAAGAGATATATGAAAGCCGTTCGAAATCGATTGCTTATTATGATGTACATTCCGAACTGGACGACATAAAAGACAGTGGAAAATTTATTGGTGACGACATACACGAACTTATGATGAACATGAATAAAAATTTCAGTCCTGTTTCAGGACGAAATTACCTGTATTATAAAAGTAAAATGCCACTTTTCGTAATCAACTATGAACGCACCCGACATACAGAAATGGATTATAATAAATACAAATATATAAGACTCGAAGCCATTAAATCGATTTATATCACTGAAAATCTATCTACGATTTGCCAGTATGCAGATCCGCGATTGACCCCGTTCGATGTATCCGACTTATACAGTTGTGCCGTACTGATCGAAACATATCCGGAAGGTAAGATACCGACAGAAGCAGGGAAAGGTGTCCGAAAAACATGGCTCGACGGTTACAGCCAAGTTAAAGAATTCTATCACCCCAATTATTCTGTGCTCCCTCCTGTCCCCGACTATCGTCGTACATTATACTGGAATCCGTCTGTCACTCCGGATAAGGAGGGAAAAGCACATATCCGGTTCTATAATAACAGTAGATGCCGGAAACTGAAAATAAGTGCAGAAACTATCACAACGAATGGATTAATCGGTACCTACGGGAATTGATAAAAAACGGGAATCTCCCGAAAGAATACAGAGAAAATACAGTTTTCATTTTTCCTTTCGCCTGTTTTACTTTTCCCAATATGGATAGTTGCCATCATCCGTGGGGAGGACATTCAGAAATTTACTAAAAAAGGTGGCATACGGAATAACCGCGAAGCCACCTTTCTTTTACTTTCCAGCCTATCTAGCCACTATCAACTGGACACCAATAGCAAATATAAAATAAGCTACATAGCAGAGTATGGAAACGCCCAGGGAAACAAGCAGTTGTTTCATAAAAGACTTTTCCTGCCGCATATGATTATAATTGAACGTAGCACCCATGATGCCGAACAAGGCTCCAATCAACCCACCTAGAAAGACAAGTAACACAGGCAGACCGCCCACTATGTATTCGCGGATAGATAGCCGTTCCTCCAGATCGATTTTCTGTCCGCGGAACACAGCGACATGGACAAAATCAAAACCATAGACAACCTTTATTTCTTCTTTTTCCCCATTGGTGTTAATCACATAATATTTCGGATTGAATCGTCCTTGTTTTTTGATCTCTCTTCCGTCTTGGTATAAACGTTGATTAAAAGGACCGTATTTCAACTTTAAATCACCTTGTACACCTTCCAATGTAAAATTCAACTCTTTTGCCATACTATTTATTTTAGAATTAAGTCTATTTACAAAGATAGACAAAAGCTTTGATTTTCATCACTCATAAATTATTTAATTTAACGTGAATACGATATAATTCATCAATCTGTTATCTTAAAAAAATAGGAATACAGCAATAAAATCATTTAAGTTAGAATATTCAATCATAAGATTTAACAACTTACCACTATAGTCACCGAAGATAAAGTTAGTATTCATTTCATAGCCAACACGCTATCAGCCATTACCGTTTATTGTCTCTTTAAAAAACAACCAGCCATTGGTGTAAATTTCACAAATGACGACAACTGAAAATCTTTTAAATAATGTCGACCTCAGGTCAATTACTGATATATAGAAAAAAGTAAAAAAGAATGTAGTATAATGAATTAGAGGATAGCAAAACACTGAAATAAAGGAATAGCCCGACTATATATCTTACAAAAGGAATACAAAAAATAGAACCTTGCTTTGATTGATAAACTTTGATAATGTGTGTCGCTCCTTAAAAAGTAACGTTCAAGCCAACGGTCTATATAAGAGGCCTCAACTATTGCATTTACAACTAGACACCGACGGTGTGGTAATGGCATCTGCTCAAGTAGCGGAACAAATAAAATCGATTTTCCCACTATTCTACATATAAGGTAGGTCCTCAAGGGTTATCATTGATCTACGTTGCTCCTCGTTCTTTATTATGCAGACTGATATGTTATATACTAAAAAAAGAAAGTCCTTGAATTATTGAAATTCAAGGACTTATAACTTTGTTTTTTTGTTTTCAGCGGAGAGACAGGGATTCGAACCCCGGGTACCTCGCAGTACAACGGTTTTCAAGACCGCCGCAATCGACCACTCTGCCACCTCTCCAGAACTACGGTTAAGTAGTGCTTTTCTCTTAAAGCGCTGCAAAGGTACGAATCATTTTTTAACTTGCAAATTATTCCGCAAAAAAATATTAGAAAAGTATATTTGAAAGTAATAACCGCCCTCTGGCTTCTCCCCATAAATAGGTATTTTTATGCTATTCAACATAAAATAGGACCCTTTTATATACCTAAACCGAAAAAAGGTTGTAAATTTGCGCGCTCTAAAGGATAACTAACCACTAACTGATTAATTTTATGGAACTGAATAAGACCTTTAAAGATGGACTTTGGAGCAAAGAAATCAATGTAAGGGATTTCGTTAGTAACAACATCACTCCTTATGAAGGGGATGCTTCTTTCCTGCAAGGACCTACCGAACGCACCAAAGCTGTCTGGAATCACTGTCTCAAAGCTCTCGAAGAAGAGAGAAACAATAATGGTATTCGTGCACTCGACTACACAACTGTATCTACTATAACCTCTCACCCTGCCGGCTACATCGATAAAGAGAACGAACTGATCGTCGGACTACAGACCGATCAGGTGTTAAAACGTGCCATCAAACCGTTTGGCGGAATCAATGTGGTTATGAAAGCTTGCCGTGAAAACGGAGTGGAAGTAGATGACAGAGTTAAGGATATCTTCACTCACTATCGCAAGACTCACAATGATGGGGTATTCGATGTGTATACCGAAGAAATTCGTTCGTTCCGTTCATTGGGATTCCTTACCGGACTTCCCGACAACTATGCTCGCGGACGTATCATCGGTGATTATCGCCGCCTGGCTCTCTATGGTCTTGACCGTCTGATAGAAGCTAAAAAAGAAGATCTGCATAATCTGACAGGTCCTATGACTGAAGCCCGCATTCGTCTTCGTGAAGAAGTAGCCGAGCAAATCAAGGCCCTGAAAGAGATTAAAGTATTGGGCGAATATTATGGTTTGGATCTGAGCCGACCGGCATATACCGCACAGGAAGCTGTACAATGGGTGTATATGGCTTATCTGGCTGCCGTAAAAGAGCAGGATGGTGCTGCCATGTCACTGGGTAATGTATCTTCATTCCTCGACATCTATCTTGAATATGAATTAAGCCAGGGTACGATAACCGAAACATTCGCTCAGGAACTGATCGACCAATTCGTTATCAAACTCCGTATGGTACGCCACTTGCGTATGCAGTCGTACAACGATATTTTTGCGGGTGATCCCACATGGGTGACCGAATCTATCGGTGGACGTTTCAATGATGGACGTACCAAAGTTACTAAAACTTCTTTCCGCTTCTTGCAGACACTTTATAACTTAGGCCCGTCACCGGAACCTAACATGACTGTACTATGGAGCCCTGAGTTACCCGAAGGTTTCAAAGCATTCTGTGCACAAGTATCTATCGACACTTCTTCCGTACAATACGAAAACGACGACCTGATGCGTGAAGTCCGTCAATCGGATGACTACGGAATCGCTTGTTGTGTTTCATATCAGGAAATCGGAAAGCAGATTCAGTTCTTCGGCGCACGTGCCAACCTTGCCAAAGCCCTGCTACTGGCTATCAACGGAGGACGTTGCGAAAATACAGGTACAGTTATGGTAAAAGATATCCCCGTATTGACCGGTGAAACACTGAAGTTCGAAGAAGTAATGGCCAACTATAAGAAAGTATTGATACAAATTGCACGTGTATACAACGAAGCAATGAATATCATACATTACATGCACGATAAGTATTACTACGAAAAGGCACAGATGGCTTTCGTGGATACTGATCCCCGCATTAACCTCGCTTATGGTGTAGCCGGACTTTCAATCGCCATCGATTCACTGTCCGCCATCAAATATGCACATGTGAAAGCCCGTCGCAACGACATCGGACTGACGGAGGGATTCGATATCGAAGGTGCTTTCCCTTGTTTCGGTAATGACGATGACCGTGTAGACCACCTGGGTGTGGACCTGGTATATTTCTTTAGCGAAGAATTAAAGAAACTCCCCGTATATAAGAATGCCCGTCCTACCCTCTCGCTGCTGACTATCACTTCGAACGTAATGTATGGCAAGAAGACCGGTGCCACTCCTGACGGACGCGCCAAAGGCATTGCCTTTGCTCCCGGTGCCAACCCCATGCACGGACGTGATAAAAATGGTGCAATCGCCTCACTGAGTTCTGTAGCCAAGTTGCGTTATCGCGACTCACAGGATGGTATCAGCAATACATTCTCGATCGTCCCCAAATCATTGGGAGCAACACAAGAGGACCGTATCGACAATCTGGTGACCATGATGGACGGATATTTTACAAAAGGCGCACACCACCTGAACGTAAACGTGCTGAACCGGGAAATGTTGCAGGATGCGATGGAACATCCCGAAAAGTATCCGCAACTGACTATCCGTGTCTCAGGATATGCCGTTAATTTCGTGAAATTGAGCCGCGAACATCAGTTGGAAGTAATCAGCCGCAGTTTCCACGAAAGAATGTAATTGAATGATAGACGTACACTCATACGAGTCAATGGGAACATTCGACGGGCCGGGTCTCCGGCTCGTCGTTTTCCTTCAAGGGTGTAACTTCCGTTGCCTCTATTGTGCCAATCCGGACACAATTGAAGCCAAAGGAGGGACAGCAACCGACCCTGAGGAAATAGTTCGCATGGCCGTCAGTCAGAAAGCTTTCTTCGGTAAAAAGGGAGGTATCACCTTTTCCGGCGGAGAGCCTACTTTTCAAGCTAAATCGCTTATCCCACTTTTTAAAAGACTAAAGGAAAAAGGAATCCATATTTGCCTTGATACCAATGGCGGGCTATGGAACAATGATGTAGAGGAACTATTGGAATTGACTGATCTGGTTTTATTAGATATCAAAGAATTTAATCCGGAACATCATCAGTCTTTAACCGGAAGAAGCAACGAGCAGACCCTAAAAACCGCAGCCTGGCTTGAAACCAATCATAAACCATTCTGGTTGCGATACGTATTAGTGCCCGGCTACAGTGACTTCGAAGACGATATCCGGCAGCTGGGAGAGCATCTTGGAACGTACCAGATGATTCAGCGTGTAGAAATATTGCCTTACCACACCTTGGGTGTTCACAAATATGAAGCAATGAACAAAGAATATATGCTGAAAGGAGTGAAAGAGAATACTCCGGAGCAGATAGAAAAGGCTGAGAAACTATTCAGGCAATATTTCCGGACCGTACAAGTGAATTGACTTATATAAGTGTCGAAATTCGTATTCGCCACAGATTACACGAATTTACACAGATAAAGATTCATTGGCAATCAACAGATTAAGTTCACTCTGCGGTGAATTATGACGATTGCGCTTATTTATAATTTTGTAAGTCACGACATAAAAGTCTCCCTGTTCTTGCCTCAATTCATTACAATACAAGGCAAGAACAGGGAGATAATGTAACCGGCATATTTTTTGCCATCCTACTTTAATAAGTGAATCGCAATCCTGCCTGCAAGTTAAAGTTACAAGGCCTTTCTTTTCGGATGGTTTGTACTTTGGAGCCATCATCAAAGAAATACGAAACTCCCGGTTCCACATATAGGCCGACATGATCTGTCGCATTGAATTGCGCTCCCACGGCACCGGCTACAGAAAATTGCAAAGGCTTCACATTCACCTTATCATCCGCCAACTTTCCATAAACACACTTTTCAACCATTCCTCCGGCAGATACATAGAGTGTAAAATATTTCTTTTCCAGAAAATTCCAGTTTCCACGTACAGGAATACCTATATAATGCAATTTCTGACTCTGCATCTTGGTATCCCCCTGCCGTTTGATGTCAGAAGACAACAACGTATAAGTCAATCCCGTCTCTACAGAGAAACCTTTGGGAAGAGACTTACGTACAGACAGTCCGAAGCTAACCGGCTGATGATGTTCATAATCCACCACGGCAGTTGTATTGGACTTCAGGTAAGGAACCCCTTCCTCAAATATAACTTCCTGATCGGCAGGAATACTCACAGCTCCATTCATGATCGTCATCAAGTCGACCCTGTTAGTCATCGGACGGGGCGCAAAATTTTCGGAACCATTTGTCGGAAGTCCACCTCCATTACCGATACCCACTCCCATCGACCATCTACCACCACGTTTAGCAGAAGAGTCTCCGATAGGCAACTGATACTTGTCTTTACCGGACGGTCGCCGCGCTTCCTTCCTCTTTGGAGGCTGCGCTGTCGCACTTTCTTTTTTCTCGATTGCAGCAGTTGCTTCCTGTTGCGGCTCAGCTCTCTTTTCCTCCGTCACTGCCTCCGGTCGCTTCTCTGCCAGGGAGGATACCTCCGGAACAATCACCGGATCAGTATTCTTTGCCAAATAGCCCGAAACAGGGTTGATACTCGTCGTTCCTACCGGCTTAACGGGTTCGGATACAGCTACCTGTACATCCGGCAAGGCAGGTTCCGGCAATACATCCGGGTTGACAGCCAGTGAAGGAGCCGTTGCATAACGGATTTCATCAGCTACCGGACTATTCAGAAAATACAAACTGACAACAGTCGTTAGCACCAATACCACAGCTGCCGCAGCAACCGCCCACCGGCGATACGGATATATTCGTTTTTCGGTTACAGGCATCAGTTCCCTTTCCAGTCGTTCCCAACCGGAAGCAGGCATCGGCTCCGAATAATCTTCGAGCTTATCCTTGAATGCTTTAATCCATTTTTCGTCTTCTTTCATCATTCTATTTCATTTTTGAAATCCAAGGTTCACCTCAGTATCTGTAAATACATGTCAACCATTGGTCACCAACCATTCTTTCACTTTCTTTGCCAATACACTTTTTGCGCGAAAAAGCTGTGAGGCAGAAGATTTTTCATTAATCCCCAACATCTGTGCGATTTCCTTGTGCGACTTATCTTCAAAGGTGTATAAATTGAATACGGTACGATATCCGGCGGGGAGTTCATTAATAAATTGCATCAGCACTTTCTGTGGTATTGCTTCAACAGCCGAAGCATCCGGTTCTTCATACGTTTCGGGAACTTCATCCAGTGCCGTGGTCTGGTTCATCACGTCGTTCTTTCTTAAGAACTGTAAAGCCGTATTCACCATTACACGCTCCATCCATGCTCTCAGAGAGCCTTCACCCCGCCAGGTAAACTTGTCGAAGGAGTCGAAAATCTTCAGGAAACCGTCGTGTACCAAGTCTTGTGCCATGTCTCTGTCTCCGGCATAACGAAGACAGACACCAAGCATGCGCCCTGCGTACTGCTCATAAAGTTCTTTGCGGGCACGATTATCTCCCTGCCTGCAACGTTCCGACAGCTCTAATTCATTCATTCTCCTAAACACGTGTTTACCTTATAAATGCAGCAAAGATAGAAATACTGCACAGAGAGAACAACTCTTTTATCACTTTTGTTTCTTTAACATTTTAGGATGCAATATTTCATCACTTCCTGCATTTTCTCAATACAATAAAGAATAAATCTCAATGGATAAATAGGATAAAACCAACAAGAAACTTATGAAGAAATTTAATTTAATAACTTTTGCCGTCATCCTGATATTATTGCCCATTTTACAGTCATGTCTGGACGATGCCAACAACGACGAGTGGGTCACTTGTCCTCCGGGTGGAATATTAGCCATCGGCACAATGAAGATTCCCAATGTGGACACTCCAAGGGACTTTTTCATTGCGTTGGACAATGGAGACAATGTACTTCCGGCAGATACGGCCGATATACGCAACAGGAAATACACTGTTGCAGAAGGTCAAAGAGTCTTCGTTGGCTATCTGCAGATGGGAGAAGAGAAGCCCGGATATGAGAACGGTAAAATATTCACGATAGAAGATATATTGACGAAAGAGATCATCCCACTGACGGAAGCTACAGCAGACAGCATTGGAGACGACCGTATCAACGTCACAGCGCATGCACTTACGAAAGATTATCTGACCATCGAATATCAATATCTGGGCAGCATGAATGAAAATAAAAAACACATGCTGAACTTGGTACAAAACGAAATAACAGGTCCCATAAAAGATGACGGATATATCTATCTGGAGTTCCGGCATAATGCCTTTAATGACTCCCCCAATCAATTGGGTTCGAGCCTTGTTTCTTTCAAGCTGGATAGTATAGCCGAGCAATTGGCGACAGCCAAAGGAATAAAACTCCGTGTGAACACCATTTATGACAATATACAGTATGTCACAATAGATATCAACGAAGACAAAAACTTAAAAATAAAATCATTTCATTCTCAATAAAACAACAAGAAACACCTACACAATCAGGCAAAACGAGTAATAATTCTGATACATAAAAGAAATAAGGCGGCGATGTTTGTGAAAATATCGCCGTCGTTTTTATATTATACCAGACACTGAACGGCCTGCAGGGTAAGCATCTCCTTGGGAACCGCCGCCTGAATCTCCTCTTTCAAAACCTGCAGCAGACTGGTGCGGATGAAGTCTTTCCGGGTCACCAGGACAATCTGACGGGTAGGCCGCGGGATAGCAAACGGACGGACCAGTTCTTTCTGCTCTTCGCTCAATTGCATCACTGCCAGTTCAGGAATAAACGTAATCCCCTTACCACTCTCCACCATATGCATAAAGGTTTCCATACTACCCAGCCGATACGCCATTTGGCTGATCTTAACCGCTTCCATCTGACAAAAACGAACCAACTGATCGCGGAAGCAATGCCCTTCGTCAAGAAGCCAAAGCCGTTCCCCTGTCACATCGGACGTACGAATCACATCGTGCTTGAACAACGGTTCCTTCTTTGAGACATAGCCCAGGAATTGCTCGTAAAATAAGGTCTCTTCCGTTAATGCGGCATCATCCAGCATGCTGGCAATGATAGCAGCATCCGCTTCACCGGTCAGCAGAGCCTTGCGAATGTCGGGCGTCTTCATCTCCATCACCCGTATATCAAGATCCGGGTATTTCTCCATCAGTTGCGGAAAGAAACGGGGCAGAAGATAAGGTGCAATCGTCGGTAACACTGCCAATCGGAATGTACCCGACAGGGAGTGCTGTTCTTCGCTGATGATCTCCTTGACACAGATAACTTCCGAAAGAATCTTACGGGCCTGTTCCAGCACTTTCTTACCAATGGCAGTAGGGCAAACCGGTGTCATGCTACGGTCGAACAGTTTCACCCCCAATTCGTCTTCCAGCTTCTGGATCATTGCACTCAAAGTAGGTTGCGTCACCCGGCAATACTCGGCAGCTTTAGCAAAATGCCGGAACTGGTCCACAGCCAGAATATATTCCAATTGTTGTATAGTCATCGTTCTCTGATTTATTAAAGATATAGAATCTATCAATGCAAAGATAGAAATTTTCAGTTTGACACGAATCATTTTGTGCCGTATCTTTGTTCCAGATAAAAAGAAGAAATATAGTATTAACTCAAAAAAAACAATATCATTATGAAGACTTTAAATTATACACATTTGGAAGAAAAAGGAGCTAACACCATCGTACTGTCATTACAGCAACTGCTTGCCGATTTTCAGATTCATTATGCAAACCTGAGAGGATTTCACTGGAACATCAAAGGACACGGTTTCTTCGTACTGCACAGCAAGTTTGAAGATTTATATAATGGAGCCGCCGAAAAGGTGGACGAAATAGCCGAACGTATACTGATGCTGGGAGGAACTCCCGCCAATAAATACAGTGACTATCTGAAGATGGCGCAGATCAAGGAAGTGGACGGAGTGAATAAGGCCGACGACGCTCTGAATCATATTCTCGAAACTTACGGGCATCTGATTGCGGAAGAACGTAAAATCCTGTCTCTCGCCTCTTCACACAACGACGAAGTAACAGTGGCTATGATGAGCGACTACCTGAAAGAACAGGAAAAGATGGTTTGGATGCTGACTGCATACAACGGATAACAGCCGAAAGGGTGTAGCCATCTGACCGAAAAGGTGTAACCATACAAACAAAAGGGTGTAGCCATCCCGGCGGGATAGCTACACCCTTTCTGTTTTATTCGATTCAGATGATACTTGTACGTTTGGTAAATTCAATAATCTCCGGAATGTATCCGAATGCGAGCCCGGTCACTGTATCCGCACACCCATAATAGATGGCAATCCGTCCGGTCTCCGAATCATGAAGCGCTGCGCATGGGAAACAGACATTAGGCACATCACCCATACATTCGTAATCCTTCTGAGGTGAAATCAGATAAGGCCCCGAACGGAATTTTACTTTCCAGGGCTGATCGATGTCAAGCAGTGCCGAACCAAAACTATACACAAAACCGTTGCAGGAAGCCAATACACCATGATAGATCAGCAACCAGCCTTCCGAGGTTTCAATCGGGATAGGCCCTGCACCGATCTTGGTACACTGCCAGGCACTGTCTTCGAACGGAGCCGGCGACATAACATGACGATGACGTCCCCAAAACTCCATATCGGGAGACTCGCTATAGAAAATATCTCCAAAAGGAGTATGCCCATTATCACTCGGGCGACTCAACATCGCAAAACGACCGTTTATCTTACGAGGGAACAAGACTCCATTCCGATTGAAAGGAATAAAGGCATTCTCCAACTGGTGAAAAGTAACAAAATCATAGGTGTAGGCCACACCGATAGTAGGACCATGATAGCCATTACACCAGGTCACATAGTAGCGGTCTTCGATAAAGCAAACCCGTGGGTCATATCCATAGACCCAGGTTCCAACCTCAGCATCATCACATTGAAACTTTAACGGTTCTTCGTTGATATCCCAATGAACAGCATCCTTGCTGAATCCCACATGCAAACGCATGCGACGATTAGTATCATCACAACGGAACACCCCTGCATAGCCATCCTTAAACGGAACTACGGCACTGTTGAATATACTGTTTGAAGTAGGGAGCAAGTCGCGCGGAATAATCGGATTGGCCGAACAACGCCACACTACATCTTTACATCCTGCCGGACGTTCTTCCCAAGGCATAGCCGGCAAAGCAGCACCTGCAATTTTAATTTCTTCCATGATTCGATTAAATTAATATTATGTATATATCTTGTTTATATTGAAAATCTCTTTTTATTTCTTCTTTCCGTCCGGATATGTGAAAGGTACCAGCCAAGTCACGATAAAAGCCGGTATGGTAGCGATAAGTACCCAGATAAAGAAATCGCGATAACCCAGCCAATCGCTCAGGTATCCGCTCATCATTCCGGGAAGCATCACCCCCAGATTCATAATACCGGTAGCAAAAGCATAATGTGCCATCTGATGTTTGCCGGGAGCCACTTGCTGCATCATAAAGAGCATCAATCCGACAAAACCAAACCCGTAACCCAAGTATTCAGACACAATGGCCATACCAATAATCCATAGATCGGAAGGCTGGTAAAGGGCTAACAGGAAATATACCAAGAACGGAATATTAAAAGCGCAACATAAAGAAAACAAAGTCTTCCGAAGTCCGAAAGCCGAAATGTAATAACCGGCCAAAAGCGAACCGAGAATAAAAGCTCCCGCTCCGAACGTACCATATACCAAGCCGATATCCTGAGTGCTGAGTCCCAATCCACCATCCGCAACCGACGCTTTCAGGAACAACGGTACAATCTTGATGGCATATCCTTCGGCAAACCGGTACAAAATGATAAAGACAATGTAGAAAGCAATATGTTTTTTTTGGAAAAAAGAGCGGATGACTTCCCAAAGCATATTCAATGCGTCACTCATCGTATTCACTTCACCGGAAGCGCCTCCTCCCGAAGGCAAAATCCGGATGTGGTAAAGACCGATCAGAATCATAATACCCGCACACATCAACATGACAATCATCCAGGCATGTACCACTCCAAATTCATCCTTCAGCATACCTGCCAACCAAACCAAGCCTCCGTTGGCAAGTATCTTGGCCAGATTATAAAAAGCTCCCTGCCAACCGATATACTTGGCTTGCTGGGTAGCAGTCAGTTCAGTCAGGTATACTCCGTCCCCCGCAATGTCATGAGTCGCACCACTGAGAGCAATGATCCCCATCAGAGCGATGGCATAACGAAAAAAGTCGGGCAGCGGCAGCGAAAGTGCTACCAATGCAAATGCCAGTCCGGTAATAATTTCCGTAGCGACAACAAAGTACTTTTTCGTTTTAAACATTTCCAGAAACGGACTCCATAAAGGCTTCAATGTCCAGGGAAGCATAATGAGAGAAGTCCAGAAAGCAATCTGTGCATTCGACACTTCCATATCGGAAAACATAAGGACAGAAACCATCGAAAGGGCCACAAACGGCAATCCCATAGCAAAGTAAACAGTAGGCACCCAACATACAGGGCTTATCGGCTTTTTATTCATCAGTTAGTTTTTTATAATAATTCCATCGGTTAACAATTCCAGTAAGCAAAGATAGGGGATATTAAAAACATAACCCAAGATTACGACAAGAAGTTGCTTTCATTATTTAATAATACAACTCACCCGGGAAAACTACTAACCTCTATCACCCTTTTTTTATTAAACTTTATCAATACGACACACGCAAAGAAGCACCGAAGACTTTCATCCCCGATGCCTCTCGCCCCCTTATCTACAATCTAAACACCTCTATTGCTTCACATATAAATTTATCTCAGCAAACCCGGTATAATTATCCGGAGTCAGACAGTTTATTCTGAATTCCTTTACATTCGGGATAGGTGGTTCGATGGCCGCATATTGCGGATCAGCCCCTTTAAAATTTCTGAAAGTCAAGACTCTCGGGTAAGTAACCCACTCGGTTTCACCCTCTTTCCGAACCTTAATCTCAGCACTTCTCAGATTATAACCCGAACCGTAGGCACTCTGTTTAGTGACCGAAAATCCGGTTAAGGTAACAGGTCGGTCCAGTAGCGTATTCCACCAACACTCTCCGGCATTAGCCACTCCCCATGTAAACCAAGTAGTATTTATCTCACCGTCAATAGCCAGATGTGCACCATATTTAGCATCATCATCGGCATAAACATTACTGCAACTTACACTCCACGCACTTCGATCTACAGCGAACCAATTCCCGGGTTTCGTATAACTGGTATAAAGCACGCTGGTATAAATCCGGATATAAACCGTCTTCATAGATGTACTGACAGCCTGTTCGTCCATGCCCGCAACTCCTTTAAGCGTCACGGGAAGCACATATCCGTCAGGATTAGTCAACTTTTCTATATTCTTCAAAACGACCTGAAAAGATGAATCGGCCACTGTCTGTCCCGTTTTTAAGACAACTTCACTTGTTTCAATGGTATAATTATCTTGGGGCAACAACTTACATTTCGTCTTATTGGCAGAATTGTAAGTATCCACTTTCAGCGTATCTACTCCCAAAGCGGCAGTGACATCCCGCGTAACCGGCTGTACGGCACACAATTGTATTTCAAAATCAGAACGGTCGGCAGTAGAGGAATTGCTCACACAATCCACCATTACCGCAGCACCCATTTCGGCCCCCGGTGCAACTCCCGTTCTGATATATATCTTTTGATATTTGTCCATTTCATCATCATCGTTGCTGCACGAAGCCAACGATACAAAGCCTGTTATCAGGCAGATTAAGGTCACAAAATTCAAATGTCTATTCATATCTTATCTTCTTTTTACATAGTTATTGCTTATCAAAACGAACATGCTCTTTCCAGACAAGAGTTCCTCCTGCCACCAAATCGTATCCGTGTCCGGTACAGTCGGCAAAGGCATTTCCTTTACCTTCATCCATTTTCCAATAGCCTATCAGGTTCGGATCGGCGGGTTTCACGGCAAAATACATGTTGGACTGAATTTGCGTCTGGCTGATTGCGCTCTTCCAAAGACGCACCTGGGCCATCTGACAATTGTTGCGGAAGTAACTACCGCTCGAAACCATGTTCATCTTGTCGAATCTAACCGGGCCACCCTTTGTCTGCAGAGTCACGTCGAGCACTCCGTTGATATAAATCGACAATAACCCGGAAGAATTATAAACGAAGGCCAGATGATACCACTTATTCTTCTCAAACAAAGTCACCGTATTGACCTGACTTCCAAGTGTCTTCACCTGTAATGAATTATAAGGGATCATAGCGTCACCGAAACGGATATAAACCTCGTGGTCGCTGCTGCCCGAATTAAATATAGCCTGATTATTAATATCGAATCCGTCCATCTGTACCCAAGCCTCGAGTGACCATTCATTGGTTGTCACTCCCCACAATTCGTCCTTGGCGGGCTTCACGGCATTGGTCGTATTCATAAACGGTACAGACTGTATCAGCGGCTTATCCAGCAAAATGATAAACTTCGACGAAAGCCCGATTGTGGACACCGGTCCCTGAATTTCTGTGAGAGATACCGGAATAGCATACAATTCTCCGTTTTCGTTTGAATAAGGTTTCACTCTAAACTCACTGGGGATTGCGCTAACATCGCCTGCCGCTATCTTTATCTCTTTGTCATAAGTAAAATACTGCTCGGGAAGGACTTCGTACGAAGTTTCATTAGCTTCATTGTACTCTTTAAGAATAGAAGGATCTACCGTCAGGACAGCAGTCACATTTTCGGTTACAGGCTGTCCCACACGTACGGTCAGAGTAGTTGTTGTTACATTTTCAGGATCAACGGTAACCTTTGCCGAACCATTCTCGGATGCTTCATTCAAATAAATCGCATTGTCGATAACCTGGTAATCGGCATCGTTGCATCCTGCCAGGATCATCGGCAGAACGAAACAGGCAAGCAAATATTGTTTTATTGTTATTCTTTTCATAATCAAATTCTTTAAAGTCATTTTACAGCAGGATTCATTATTCTGATTGCTTCACGCAGGTACTTATATTCGATGTCGCCCGGATAGTCATATTCCATGTGATAGGTGCCTACTCCACCCTTCCGTACCTGTTTTCCGTCAATAGTCGGAGTCCAGCGTGCCATGCCGGCAAGTGCTCTCATTTTGTTTCCGTAACGATCTACATAATCACCTCCTCCTGTCGGAGCATAAGATTCGAAATTCTCCGTAACGATGTACATATTAGCCACTTTCTCCGGAGGAAGTATTCCTTTAAAGTTGGCAATCGTACCAGCCAGACGTCTGTCAAGATTAGCGTCGGAATTACCCGCAAGGTTAGAGTATGCCTGCACAATGAAATAGTCAAAGTAAGGCCCGGTTTCCGGATGAATACTTTGAGGCTCGCCATCAATCACAAGTAACCGTCCCGTACCCGATTTAGGTCCGATTCTTTCTCCCAGTGCTTTCACGAAAGTGAGCATATTCTCGGGATAACTTGCCAAGTTTCCGGGAGAACCATAATTAGGTTCATAATCGATGTCGAAACCATCGTATCCATACTTATCAATGGAGTCACAAATAGCATTCGCATATTTTCTGATAGCACCGTCGATAGCTTCCTGATCACCATCCTTCCAGCCCCAGTACTCCTTATAATTCTCTTTATGCTCTTCCGGAGTCAACTGATCGCCTACATTAGCCACGATAAAACACATTAAGGCGCGTGTACCCTTCTGTTCTTTCACCTTCTTTTTGTCCAACATCCGGGCCTCATCAAGATTTTTCCAGTTACCCCAAATCGAAACGAAGTCCACACTATCGGGAAGCCCCATCAGACTGCCCACCATCGAAGCCCCGACACCCGTCCAGCCTCCAAACCAACCGAATGCAACCGAATGCTCCGAACGTTTATATGCTCTCAGATTCTCGTAATAATCATTTCCCGGCATTTCAAAAAAGTCTTCCGCTTCAGGTTTGGTCCAGTCACTGCAACCCCAAAGCATGCTGACGAACAATGCAAAAACTACTATATTTAAATATCTCTTTTTCATTTTCTTTTCTCTTTATTAGCTTAAACATCAATTCTTTTTAGCCCACCAAAGATCGGTAGCTCCGGTATCCGGACCACCCAACATTGAAACGGCAGCCGAAACATTGGCTGAATTTCCCTGTTTTTCGGACAAGGGAAAAGGTAAACGCCGCAATTGCCGATTGGTGTCGATCACTCCATTACTCAAATTGCTGACAGATGGAAACACTTCCGGATAACCTGTGCGCCGATAGTCGGCCCAACCCTCAAAGCCCAGAGGGAAGTTAGCAATCCATTTCTGAGTAATGATCCGCTCCAGTTTCTCTTCCGTCGAAGCACCTTCGTTCCAGGCAATCGTGATCTTGGTTTTCGGTGTATAATTACATTTAGCCGGGTTTACCGGATCGACAAAAGGTTCAGGCACAGCCACTGCATTGGCCAGATATTCGTCTGCCCCGCTCACTTTCCGTTGGTCGAATGATAGCTTAACGCCTTGCTCGTAGAAGTCACGGGCACTACCTCCCATATCCCAACCACGCAGGGCGCCTTCAGCACGCAAAAAGGCGGTTTCAGCCGCACAAAACATCAACATGTCGTCTTTCTGTTCGTAATTGGGCATGGAATATCCCGAATAAGTTGCCGGCTTCACTCCTTCCAACCCTGACCGCATACCCATATACGGGCTATCGCCTCCCAACTTGGAGGTGGTGAAATAGACTGCACTGCGAGGATCGGAATATCCTTTCATATAACTGGCTATAGTGGCATTGATACGGATCTCTCCCCAACTGGAGGCCACCAGCCAAAGAGGATTGGGCTCGGCACCTACACCGACATACGCGTTATTATCGTTCGTATCTATCAGTCCGCGGGTGCTCTTTACCGCTTCTTCGGCTTTCGTACGGGCAAGTTCGGGGGACACATTACTGATGCGGACAGCCAAACGCAGTTTAAGTGAATTAGCAAAACGCATCCATTTATTATAATCACCATTATAGACCGGATCATAACCCTCCAACGGTTTCAGTCCCCCTACTTCATCTACAAATTCACCCAACATCTGTATTGCATAATCCAGATCTTCAAACATATGTTTATACACATCTTCCTGGCTATCGTAGGCAACAGCCGTTTTACCATTGGCCACCTGGCTGTAGGGAATGGGACCGTAACAATCGGTTACACGCAACATTGTATTCACACGAAGGAGTTTTGCCATCGCCCAATAGTGGCCTTTTCCACCTGTCGCAGTCTCCAACTTGAAGTAATTGGAATAGAATTTTTCAAAGGGGGTGTTGAAAGGAATCTGATTCCAGGATTCCGTCTGATTAAAAGTATTGAAGTTGGACCCACCCCATGAGTTGGCCATCGTAAGATAACCACTGAAAGGTCCGGCTACCATTTGATCGATCATCTGATTGTCATTCTGCTGTACATTGATTCCGGTAGTAATCATGGTTGCAAACAGCATGGGCGGATTGAGTGAATGGGGTTCATAGGGATTGGTATTATACTCCTCAAAATTATCGGTACAGCAGCACAGGAAAGGTGTGACAGCTGCGGCCAAAACTATATTTAATATTTTCTTTTTCATGATCGACTGGTTTTAAAATTGAAATTTGACATTGAAGCCAATATTACGTGTACTCGGTTGCATAAAGTAATCTACTCCCTGATAGAAGTTACTGGTAGTGGAAGGTGTCATTTCGGGATCGAACGGTGCTTTACAATAAATCATCCAAAGATTCTTCCCTACGATACCTGCCGTTATGCCTACTTTATTATTAAACCATTTACGAGGTAACGTGTAGCTTAGGTTCAGCTCGGACAATCGTATGTTCGTTGCACTATAAGTATAGTACTGTCCCAACCCTCCGGTAGAACCACCGATGGTCTGATAATAAGATTTGGCATCTACAAATCCGTTATTGATCCACACTCCTCCGGCATCGCGAGCGTCGGCTGTAGCTTTGGACACACCATAATAATCAAGTATACCCTGAGTGTTCGATACGCACAATCCACCGACACGAGCAGTCAGAACCACTCCCAGATTGATGCCCTTATAAGAGAATGTATTGCTGAATCCCATGTTGAAATCAGGATTCATCGTACCAATTTTCTTCGGTTCGGCATAATCCTGCACTCCAACTTTGCCTGTCTGAGAATCTACCCAGATATTACCGTTACCGTCTGTACGCAACCCTTTATCCACATAGAGGTCTCCCATTGTTCCGCCCTCTCTCAATATAACTCTGGGGCCATATCCGTCGGCACCCAGCACAGCCATACGCAGTTCGGGCATATCGATAATTTCACCGGTTATCGGATTCGTAGCACCGCTGGCAAGACGTTTCACTTTATTACGATTCATCGTATAAGTCAGACTACTGTTCCAGCTAAAGTCTCCCCATGTATTATTGTATCCTAACGCCAACTCCAAACCGTAATTCTGAATATTACCCGTTTGTACAATGGCCGAAGAATAACCACTCGACGATGCCAAAGTGATATTAAAGGTCTGGTTATAGGTATTCGAATGATAGTAAGTGGCATCTATACTGAAATGATTCCACAGTCTGGCATTCAAACCGATCTCCCACGAACGGGTATCTTCCGGCTTCAAGTTGGTGGCAGGCAGAGTGGTTGAAGATCCCCACTGATGGGATTGTTCATTGAACTCAAAACCCGGATTCGATAAATAACGTTCAAAAGATGAAGCCACAGAACTGTATGAGCCACGTAGCTTTGCATAAGAAATAAACTCGGGCAACCGGAACATCTCGGATAAAACGACAGAACCTCCGATGGAAGGATAAAAGAATGAAGAATGCTTGGTAAATGCCAGTTGGGACTCCCAGTCATTTCGTCCGGTCAGGGTCAGATATGCCATGCTCCGCCATCCCAATTCTATATTGGCAAATACACCCTGAGATTGGTCATGATATCCGAACTGTTTAGGTTTATAATTGCTTTCATAATTGATGTTTCTCACTGTAAAGAAGTTAGGTATCCCTGCCAAATCACCTTCATTCCCCATTTGTTCGTAAACCAAATCCTTGATAGACGCACCGATATTGGCATTCAGCGAGAAGTCCCCTATTCTCTTATCAATGTTTACCATCATATCGGCATACGTATTGCGGTCCGTACGATTTTGATCGGAATAGAAACCATTGGCACCGGCAAAGGTAGTCAGAGTAGATGCATAACGTTCCTGAGTCATGCGAATATCGGAATTATCCACCTTGACACGTCCGGCTACATTGAGCCAATCCGTGAGCTTATAAGTTAAGCTTGCATTAATCATGTAGCGCTTCTTTTCTGTCTTGCGGTTCATGCGTTTCATAATCCAATATGGATTTTGCAAACTTAATCCCTGATGTCCGTAAGGCCAAAACTGTACGTTCACTCCACGGCTTTCGCTATATCGTTCGAACATACGGATCTCCTCAAAATTGTCGTTACGGGGAAAGAGGTAGAGTGCCGGCAGCGGGTTGAAGTATTGTCCCTGTGCCGTTATATTCTTGTCATTCTGAATGATATAGCTGGCACCTACATCCAGAGTCAGCCTATCTTTCAGGAAAGTGGCCGTATTCCGGATAGAGAAATTGTAGCGGCTATAACTGTTATTAGGCAAAATACCTGTCGCATTGGTTGTTGAAGCCGACGCATAGGTCTGGTTTTTCTTTGTTCCGGTCGAAAAAGAAATAGCGTTAATTACATTCACTCCGGTATTAAAGAAACGGGAAGGATCATAGCTTTGCTTGGTTTTATTGCCCCAGCTTGCAAATTCTCCCGGATTGTTTCCATACCGGTTTTGCATCTCCGGCATCATGTATGCGTCAGAGAACATCGTATTATTGCTGACAGTCAGAGTTGTCTTTTCGGCAGATCCTTTCTTGGTATTGATCAATACGACTCCATTGGCAGCCGCATTACCATACAAAGCTGCCGCAGAAGGACCGGTCAGCATATTGATACTTTCAATATCATCCGGGTTAAGATCCGCTACTCCGTCCGAACCGCTTTGGGTGGCAAAAGAACCTTCACTCTTACCAAAGCTTACATTGAACATCGGAATACCGTCAATTACATAAAGAGCATTATTATCTTTCGTAATGGACTTGGTACCGCGCATCACGACTCTCGAAGCAGAACCAACTCCACCGGCTGAGTTATTGATTGTTACTCCGGCAACTTTACCTTGCAAAGAGTTGATAAAATTGGCATCCTTCACTGTATTGATAGCATCACCACCTACTTGCTGTACGTTGTAACTCAACGCCTTTTGCGCCCGCTTGATACCTAAGGCAGTCACTACCACTTCGTCAAGCACTTCTGCGTCTTCTTTCATAACAATCTTCAAAGGCTTGGAGTCTGTCACCGTAATGGCCTGCGGAGCATAACCGATATAGGAGATCTCAATAACATCTCCTTTCGCAACCGGCAAGGAGAAGTGCCCGTTCATATCGGTAATTGTCCCGTTCGATGTTCCTTTCACCAAAATACTCACTCCGATCAGTGGTTCGCCTTTGGCATCCGAAATATTTCCTGTAACCGTAACTTTCTCCTGTTGAATCGAATGGTTCTTATCAGTGGTCGAAAGAATAAGATGTTTGTTCATAATAGAATAGGAAAGTCCCGTTCCACGAAGCAGACGGTTCATGACCGTCGTGATATTTTCGTTAGAAGCCTTGATAGAAACAGGTTGAGTGGGGTTAACATCCCCGGTGTTATACACAATAGATAATGAGGTTTGACGTCCTATTTCATTCAGGACACTGCCCAAAGAGGCTTTGGTAAAGTCGATATTCACCCGTATATCTTGCGCTGAAGCAAAGATAAAAGCAGGCATCGACAATAGAAAAAATAGCAAGTACTGAAACTTGTGTTTCACTGATTTCTTCATCTTGTTCTTTTTTTTAATTAGAAAATGTTTTTAGGTAAAATTGAAAGGTTTAGCATAAAGGATCGCTAATACATGTTAAGGTTGGTTTTAAATTAAGGGTCATTATTCATCACTACAGATTTTTAGGTTAACTATATCTCTTTTCTGTTAATAGTACATTTCAACTTATAAACATACTAAATCAAGAAGCGGATTTTTTCGAAAAAAGAATAAAAAAAGAATAAGAATACAGATCAGAAGATAAAAAAAGGGAACTATTTCTTTACAGAAACAGCCCCCTCTTCGTGATTTAGGTTATAAAATATTTTTGTTATCTATTCGTCTTAGGAGTCAATATTATATTGTTATCCTCACATTTATAATCGAAACGTTTGGTAAGAGCGAGTATAGAAAGAATTTGTCTTATATCATCGTCCGTACTAAAAGTACAGGTAAAACGGTCTTTTTGCAATTGTGCATCCGAAATAATGAAATGAACATCAAAATGTTTTTCAAGACACTGCACTATTTCCTGAAGTGTGGCCTGTTCGAATTTCAGTTTTCCGTTAATCCATAGCAATACATCTCCCGGACGGCTGGCTTCTGTAAGCATGGGTTGCATCGTACGGGTATCCACACTCAGCATCTGTCCCGGCTTCAACAAAATACCTTCCTCTTCAGACTGCCCCGGCAATTGGACTTTTACTGATCCCTTCAATAAAGTGGTCACCACCTTTTCTTCGGACGGACGTGCCCGGACATTGAATTTTGTACCGAGCACGCAAGTCCTGACATCATTACTATTAACAACAAAGGGTTTTGTCTTATTACGTGATACCTCAAAATAAGCCTCACCACTCAAGTCGACCTGTCTTTCCCGCTTCCAGAAAGAAAGCTTATAGACGATCTGTGTTGAAGCATTCAACCATACTTTCGTTCCATCCGGTAAAACTGCCTGTGCCCGCTGCCCTGATTCGGTAGCAAAAATATATCCTGCCGACTTTCCGGAGGAAATCCAGTATAGGGCACCGACAGACACCAACAGACCGCACAGGAAAGCTGCCAAAGGCATCGCGTAACGTTTCCATTTTGATACACGTATTCTATGCACTGATTTTTTCTCTGACTCTTTGTGCTTTATCCGGTCCTTCAAAACGCTTAGTGAATTTTCGGTGTCCACACCATCCATTGCCACCTTACGTTCACCGACAAAAAGCATATAATAAAGTTGGTCCAGTTGTTTTTTGTGTTCTGCAGAAGCATAATACCATGCCTCCACTTCCAGACACTCTTCGGCATCTGATTCTCCTTTCAGATAGTTCAGTAGTTTTGTTTCATCCATTGTTTTAACCAAATCTTTAATACCTATATCATACACTGTTACGTATAATACAGTTCAGAAAACAAAGTTACTAAATAAAACACAAACTTTTTTTTCTTCAGAAAATCATTTTGTAGGTAGCAAAAATTTAGCTACGTTTGTTCGCTAATAACAATGGAGAGAAGAATGGCACAGACTCTGACTAACCTAAACATAAATGATAATAATGCCGTTATATCAGCCCTGCGAGAAGGGGATGAAGAGGTGTTTGATCATATCTACCGTTACTATTTTCGTGGATTATGCGCCTTTTGCTCTCAATATGTCACTCTGAGCGAATCGGAAGAAATCGTGCAGGATACTATGATGTGGCTATGGGAAAACAGAAAAACCCTTATACCGGAACTTACTTTAAAGACTCTTCTCTTTACTATCGTCAAGAACAAAGCGCTTAATAAAATCTCTCATTTTGAAATAAAACGCAAGGTGCATCAGGAAATTGCGGAAAAATATGAAACGGAGTTCTCTTCACCTGACTTTTACCTGGAAAACGAACTATTCAGATTGTACGAAGAGGCTTTAAGAAAACTACCGGCCGAATTTCGCCAGGCATACGAAATGAATCGAAGTCTTCAAATGACTCATAAAGAAATTGCGGAGAAACTGAACGTCTCTCCGCAAACAATCAATTATCGTATAGGGCAAGCCCTGAAAATATTACGGTCCGAACTAAAGGATTATCTCCCGCTGATCATGTTGTTTTTATTTCTGCAAGGGCATAAATGAAATAGCTTGTCCGCCACCGGCTGCCATACGGATATTCAACGTATCGTCTGCAGTCACCTCCTGTTCCGTAATCTGATACTCTGTCGGATTGGTTTTCCAATCAGCTTTCTCACCATCAGCATAGATGATTGCTTTATAGGTCTTCCCCTTCTCTAAAAAATCAAGACTGACAGGCAAGACCCGCGGTTCTTCATTCGTAGAGGCACCCAGGAAATAATTCTGTTTAGCCTTCCGTACCACTGCTACAAACTCTCCCGGCTCACCGGCCAATGCCCTCGATTCGTCACAATCAGGATCGAAATCACGGAAGAACCGGAAGGCAGGATGCCCTTTATAGTGCTCGATCATATCAGATGCCATTTGTAACGGAGAATATAAAATCACCCAATTAGCCAACTGCTTGGCCAATGTTGTATTGACGCGACTATTGCCCTTATCCTGATCATTCCACTTCTGACGTTTAGGAGAATCTTTCGTCTGTGTAAACAAAATATCAAAAGTACCCGGAGTATAGTCCATCGGACCACCCAATAAGCGGGTAAACGGCAACATTTCATGATGTGAAGGAGGATTACCTTCGCTCCAGGCATTCCACTCCATACCGCGGGCGCCTTCACGTGTCATCATATTGGGCCAGGTACGTCGTATACCGGTATCTTTGATAGGTTCGTGCGCATCAAGAGTCATACGATAACGGGCAGCCGTCTCAACCACTTTTTGATAATGGTTCACTCCATATTGTCCATGATGTGAATGTCCGTCAGGAAAAGCACCGGCATAACCTGTTTTCAGAATATGAATGCCCTTATCGGTATACCATTTGATTGCCTTCTCCATCTGGCGCTCGTAGTTGGGAATGTTTCCACCGGTTTCATGATGTCCGATGATCTGAACATTCTTTTCACGTGCATAACGAGTTATTTCATCCATATCAAAGTCGGCATAAGGTTTAGTAAAGTCAAAACTCTGCATACCTCCCCAACTTTCCCATCCTTCGTTCCACCCCTCAAACAACACACCTTCGATGTTATTGGCATGAGCAAAATCAATGTATTTCTTGGCATTGGCGGTTGTAGCGCCATGCCGATCGTCCATCTTCCAGGTTTCCACTCCCAGATGCATCCCCCACCAGACACCGACATATTTTATCGGCTTGATCCAGTCGGTGGTATCCAGTTTACAAGGTTCATTCAGGTTAAGGATCAACGACGAATTAATCAGTCCGACAGCTTGCGGAGCGATCTGAATGGTACGCCATGCAGTGGTAAAACGATTCTCTTTACGAGCTTTAATTCCATCGGGCCATGAGGCAAGTTCGGATTTCAGAGTATTTTCACCATCCTTCTTCAAAGTCATTTCCGGAAAATCATAAAGAGCAGCTTCATGAATGCTGCCATACACCCCTCCGGATGTTTTGAAAGTGAAAGGAGTATTGGCATTCTCCACTTCACTGATCTTCTGTTTCGAGTACAGCAATTCATAAGTCTCGAAACTGGCAGGAATAGACCAAGAGGTCCCGTCTTCATGAAAGCGGAAAGCAGTCAGTTCATCGGTGATCAACAAAGAGTCGACACCTGGCACCTCATACTCGTAACGAAAGGCTACACCATCATCAAATGCACGAAAACGAAGAGTCAATTCCACATTAGCGGCATTTTTCAGAAGAACCGCCATTTCATTATAATGATTCCGGTTCGTTTTATTCTCTCCCCAAGGCTGCGTCCAGATCTCGTCTTTATCGGTAAAGACAGTGTTCACCACACGAAATCCCCGATTAAGATCGATTCCCTCTTTCGCTTCGAAACCGAGCGGAGAGTTATCCAATAAAAGGGTATCGTTGACAGTCACCCGATACATCATCTTTCCATCGGTATCCGCAGTAAAAGCCACTTTGATATGTCCGTCCGGAGAGGCTAATTCCGTCTTCGGAACACAACTATAAAAGCCCATCAGCATCAAGGCGATGAGTAATATATGCAAAATCTGTTTCATGGTTACAATTCGTTTATACGGTTTAGAATTCCAAATCAGCCAGATGTGCATTATGATCGGACAAATAGGTGGAATCTGTAATCGCAGAAGAAATAATCTCTGCATCTGCCACCTTGATTTGCGGAGTTACGAAAATAAAATCGATCTTTTCCCGTTCGGCCACAGGTACTCTTCCGAAATCATGGAAAGTATAGTTCTCACCGGACTGTTTCCCGGCTATCTTCCATGCATCTTTCAAGACAAACTCATTGGATGTGATCGTTTTGTAAGCTTCCCACTCTTCAGAAACATTAAAGTCTCCGGTCATCATAGCAGGATGTGTACCGGCTATTTCTTTTATCTTATCAATAATAAGCAGGGCACTGTTACGACGAGCTTCCGTACCAACGTGGTCAAAATGGGTGTTTAACATCAGAAACTCTTTTCCGGTAGTTTTATCCTTTAATTTAGCCCAAGTAGCCACGCGGGTACATGCGGCATCCCAACCAAGTTTGCCGATACTATCCGGATGTTCGGAAAGCCAGAATGTATTACTGTCTAACAAATCATATTTATCTTTCCGATAGAATACAGGAGCATATTCCCCCTGAGTCTTTCCATCCTCGCGTCCCACACCTACATAGGCATAATCAGGCAGGCCGGACAACAGGTCTTTCAACTGATGATTCAGTACTTCCTGCATTCCCAGCACATCGGGATGTTTCTCACGGATAAATTCACAGACCTTCTCTTTACGATACTTCCAGGAATTCAAACTGTCGCCCGGATTATCATAACGGATATTAAAGGTCGCCACACGAACATGGGTAATCGGATTAGAACTGCAACCCGCCAAAAGCAGGGTAATAAAAACTCCGATAAAAAAGCAAATCTTATTCATTAGTTTATATGTGTTGGTTATTAAATTTAAAGCTATTTCGTATATGATACAACTAAAGAAGAAAAAACACTTAGCGATCTGTCCGATAAGTGAGGGCAAGTTGCCGGCAAGCGGCACGATTGATCTTTCCCGTTTCCGTCAAGGGTATAGCCCCGACTGACAAAATCATCTTGGGTAACTGATATTTGGACAGAAGCTCCTTCATCTTTGTTTCCGGTAACTCTGCATTTGCCCCCTTCTCTACCAAAAGCACAACCGCCTCTCCTAATCTGGCATCGGGAACAGAAGTGATTGCAAAAGGAACTCTCATCCAGGGACGAAGTATCTCTTCTATCTGCTCTGCCTGTACTTTGATACCTCCGGTATTGATGGTATTATCCTTCCTGCCCAAAATAGAGAAGCTGCCATCGGAATAGATCTCCGCAACATCATTTGTCACCAAAGTGGTATCACAAACCAATGGAGCATCGATCACCAATGTATGTTCGGACGAAAGAGAAAGCCGTACCGAAGGAAAAGGCCGGTACAACATACTCGCATCCGGTCCGTTCAACTGTCTTAAAGCAATATGTGAAAGGGTTTCTGTCATGCCATACGTAGAATAAACCTTAACCGGTAATTGCCGTATCTCAGCTTCCAACCCTGCATCTATTGCCCCTCCGCCTATAATAAGAATATCGGTCCGGCAGAGCCTCTCTTTTTCTGCCGATACCTGCAGTGTGTTGTGAACCTGCAACGGCACCATAGCGACAAAGCGAAGCGGTATGTCCACGTCCGCCATCGGATGCCCGGAAGGAGTCCGGATAACCAGATTCAACCCTGCCACCAATGCCCGGACCACCACCATCTTCCCGGCAATATATTGCAAAGGCATACACAACAATACGCTATCTCCTTGTCGAAGTCCCAGAAACTCACAAGTCAGCCGGGCACTTTGCATCATCTGCTCCTTACGGACCTTCAGCAGTTTGGGAGTCCCGGTAGAACCGGAAGTTTTCACTGTCAGATAAGGAGAATCACTGAACCACTCTTCCAGAAACCGGTAAAGTTCGTACAAAAATCCCGATGCCTCCTCCGTGTGACAAGCCACCAGCCTTTTCACGTCCTCCTTGGAAAGCACACTGCCTTCCAACATTAGGTGTTGTTCTTCTCTATTAAATATCATGTGCCGACTCCTCTTATTTGCAAAACCATAAACAATCTTTTCGAATCTCGAGGGGCATCTCGACATTGTCCGTAAACAGTAGCCCGGTACCTAATCCTTGTGGCAACGGATTCCGGAAAGTCGCACACCATTGGGCTATGGCATTCAGACCGATATTCGACTCCAGCGCAGATGTGATCCACCAACCGATATGTTGTTTTTCCGCTTCTGCAATCCATTCGTTGCCACCACTGATCCCGCCATGCAGAGATGGTTTCAGTATGATATACCGGGGGTGGATAGCCGCCAGCAATTCCCGTTTTCTTTCAATGGCATTGCAACCTATCAGTTCTTCGTCCAAAGCAATAGGAAGCGGGGACTCAGCCGCCAGACGGGCCATTTCCTCCCACTGCCCGGCCCGGATAGGCTGCTCTATGGAATGTAGGTCCAATTCGGCCAACCGATTCAGTTTATCCATAGCATCGGCAGGTGAGAAAGCTCCATTGGCATCCACTCTCAACTCTATTTCTCTGGCGGAATAGTGAGCACGGATATGTCTCAACAGGGCTAATTCTTCTTCAAAGTTTATCGCACCGATTTTTAGTTTGATACAGCGATATCCCGCCTGCATCTTGACTTCGATCTGTTGCAGCATTCTGTCAAAACTCCCCATCCAGATAAGTCCGTTAATAGGTATACCGGCTTCTCCACGCGAAAAAGGAGTATCCCATAATGCCCAGCTCTGTGTTTCGTAATGGCGCAGTGCTGTCTCGAGTCCGAACAGAATAGAAGGATACCCACGTAAAGATTCTATATCCAGTTCTCCCGTTTGTTCCAGTCGCTGACAGGCACTCCGAAGCACCTGTTCATAATCCGGCAAGTCATCACAACTCAGTTTGGGTAACGGAGCGCACTCTCCTACTCCGACACGTCCCGGACACTCTATGGAAGAAAGATGGATATACCAGACATTCCGGGTAGTATAAGAACCACGCGAAGTTCCCGCAGGTTGCTTGAAATGAAGAACGCGTGGAATAATGTTGATTGTATACATAAAAATGATATAAAGAAAAGGCCTCCCATCAAGAAGGCCTCTGTCTGCTTATGGAAATTTAGGATATTGTTTAAAGTCCGGTTTACGCTTCTCCAGAAAAGCATTCTTGCCTTCCTGTGCTTCATCGGTAAGGTAATAAAGCAGAGTGGCATCACCTGCCAGTTCCTGAATACCGGCTTGACCGTCAAGTTCGGCATTCAGACCGGCTTTAATCATGCGGAGTGCCAACGGACTAAGCTGCATCATCTCCTCCGCCCACTGAACATACTCGTCTTCCAGTTTATCCAGCGGTACCACTTTATTGACCAGCCCCATATCCAGAGCCTCCTGCGCATTATACTTGCGACAAAGGAACCAGATCTCACGGGCCTTCTTCTGTCCCACAACGCGGGCAAGATAAGATGATCCGAAGCCGGCATCGAAACTACCTACACGAGGACCTGTCTGTCCGAAGATCGCATTTTCGGAAGCAATAGAGAGATCGCATACGACATGCAACACGTGTCCGCCTCCGATGGCAAATCCGTTAACGGCAGCAATAACCGGTTTCGGAATCGAACGGATTTGTTTTTGCACATCCAGTACACTCAGGCGGGGCACTCCGTCTTTACCGATGTATCCGCCACGGCCCTTTACGTTCTGGTCGCCTCCCGAACAGAAGGCCTTATCGCCTGCACCGGTCAATACCACAACATTGATATCGGGCTCTTCACGACAGATGCGCAGCGCATCGCTCATTTCGCCTGTTGTAGTAGGGGTGAAAGCATTCCGGTAACGTTCGCGATTGATCGTAATACGGGCAATGCCGTTATAGTAATCAAACAGAATATCTTCGTATTCTTTAATAGGAGTCCATTCTCTTTTAGTTTCCATTTCTATTTATTTTGATGATTATTATTTCAGTAATTCCTGTACTTTCTTTTGCAGTTCGGGTGTATGTACATTGGGCGTGTTCAATAAAGCAACTGCAAAATTATCCGCCAGCACCTCTTCCGGATCTATGACATATCCGGTGTTCCGCCCTACTTTATCAAAGAAGTCGGTCGCTTTCTGTAATGGATAAATCACTGTCTTCCCACTCTCCCGGAGAGGCTTGAACGACTCGTCCAACGGAATCAGCCCCACATTGATATACTGATAGAACTTACCCGTGGTATAGGGTCTGTTGGTATAGATAATCATAGTGCAGTTCTGTGGCTTACCGTCAATGGTAAAAGTCGCATAACTATCGCAACGACTGACATCGGGATTGGAGATACGGCTTTTCCGTATATCTTCGGGGAACTCAATCTCTTTGGGCAGGATGTTGAAGTCGATAGCTCTGTACAGTTTCTTTTTGAATCCGGGATTGAGACGTGTCAGGATGTGGAAAGTTTCATGCACCAGCAGGCGTGTGTGAGAAGCTTCGGTCCCCCGCTGAAAAGTAGCGTCCGTCAATGCGATCCAGTTACTGCGTGTGTATCCTCCCGCCCCTCCTTCGTCTTTCATTGTTGTCTTTACCAGCACAATCTCTTTCGGAAATGGAATCCGATAGCCGTATTTACGAATCGTATCATTCAGGTTCTTCCTGATCTGCTCGATCTGCTGCGCTTCTTCCGCTGTCCATTCACGCACTTCACGAACGGCCAGGCTGACGAGGTCTTCTCTTTTGCCTTCAGGATTTTCAAGTCGGGCAGCGATGTCAAACGGACTCCAATTAGCCGTATAAGAATCTTTGGCCGCTATCAGGCGTTTTGCTTCTCCGGCAGAAGCCAACCGAAAATTGATTGTATCTGCCTTGGCTGCCGATTCCTCCGATACGTATCTCTCGGGAAACATGGCTTGAGCTTTCTCCACAAACAGGGAAGCTGACAAAAGTAGCATCCCACAAAATAGGTTCATCTTGTGCTTAGTCATCATATTAGTTTTTTAGTTGGTGATAGTAGTCTTTCAATATCCGTGCATCTTTATTTTTATTGGTGAAAACCTCCATAATGACAGGTTGAGTCAGTAACTCGGGTTGAGTGAAAGTTTTCATGGCTTCGTCCAACTGTTTTTCATCCTGCACTTCCTGATAGAGGAATCCCCGTTCTTCGGCCCATCCCTTGGCAGACGTCTTATGCACGGCAGTCACAAAGCGATGGGAAGTACCGGACATTTCAAGTCCCGGCAAAGTATGAAAAATCTCCCCTCCTCCATTATTCAAAAGCAGAATACGGAGGTTACTTCCAAAATGATTGTTCCACAGGGCATTCATATCATAGAAAAAGCTCAGATCACCAATGACCACAAAGTTCAACTTCTTCGAAGCGGCAGCATAACCGATCGCTGTGGAAAGGGAACCTTCAATGCCGCTCGTACCCCGGTTGCAACAAACCTCTACCGTATCGGGAAGCGAATAAAGCTGGGCATAACGCACGGCGGAACTATTGGCCAGATGCAAAGCACACGAAGCAGGCAACGCCTGAATGAGTGATCCGATAGCAGACATTTCGGAATAAGGCAACTCCGGTCGGGGAAGCTCCTTGCAGAAGTTCTCCCATTGCCGGGGATATTCCGGTGTACGGTTATCCAGCAGAAAAGCTATCTTCTCCATAAATTCAAATGGGTCCATCTCGATAATCGTAGTCAATGCCCCTTGGAACAGATCGATCACTTCACCATCCGGCGACACATGCCAATGCTCTTTGGGCGGATGCTGGCGAAGATACTTTTTTATTCGTTTAGAGACGATATGCCCCCCGTAAGTGATCACCAATTCGGGAATCATCTTCTCTTGCATCTCGGGTGACATGGCATAGAGGGCTGCATCGAAGTTCCGGATCGGGATGCCCGGAACGGTCTGATTGCCTAAATGCTCCGTGAACCAGGCAAACTGCTTGTAGAGCATCTTTGAATATTTCTTTTCGAACAGATAAATCAGGTTCATCTGGCCGACGATCATCATACGGCGGTTGTATTTATTGAGGCGGTCGATCAAGCCGTCATAGTCGCGATCATAAACATTCAGTCCTTGATAACGTGTGATGACACGTACTTCGGGAAGTGACTCTGCCGTAAACTGGAACAGGGGTTCGGAAACCGGCACGTTGATGTGCACAGGGCCTTTACCATGATGATTCAGTTCAAGCAATGCTTCGTTCAGCAAGCGGTTGCAGTACCATTCATCCTCGTCCGTATGTATTTCGGGCAGATCGACAGACTTCTTCACCAATGACCGGAAAACACCCGGCTGAGGTAAAGTCTGTCCGTCCATCTGGTTGATCCAGGCGGCAGGACGATCGGTGGAAATAACTACTAAAGATACTTTCTGGTAGTAGGCCTCTGCTATGGCAGGATGCAAATTCAACAAAGCCGTGCCCGATGTGCAACAAACAGCGGCAGGAGTTCCGCCCTGTAAAGCAAGCCCGATAGCAAAAAAGCCGGCACTCCGCTCGTCTGTTACCGAGTAACAAGTGAAGTCGGGATGTCCGGCAAGTGTATGTACAATCGGTGCATTCCGGCTTCCGGGACATAAAACGACTTTCGTCACCCCATGTGCACGGAGCAACGCTACCAACTGCAATATGTTTTTCTTATCTGAATACATCGCTTTATATATTATTTTATTTAGGAGTTCAAGTTCTGCATGGTCTGCATCTTCTTTTCCGTCTCCTGAAACTCATCATCCAATTCGGAAGAGGCCAGCAGGCCGCCTCCGGCATACAATGTCAACGAATCTTCTTTCACATTCATACAGCGTAAGTTGACATACAGGTCCGTTCTCCCTTCCGGCCTCAACCAGCCTATAAATCCGGAATAATAGCTGCGGTCATAGCCTTCATTGTCAAGGATAAACCGGTAAGCTTCTTCTTTTGGCAATCCGCATACGGCGGGAGTGGGATGCAACAGCTTCAATAAATCTCCCAACCTCTGACTGTCGTTCAGCGAGAAGTGGAAATCCGTTTTCAGGTGAGACAATGCCCCGGCAAAAGCCGGATAAGGTCCTTTCTCCGTCGGAGAAATCCCCAACGAGCGGAGTTGCTTACGAATATATGCCGCCACATACTCCTGCTCCTCCCGGTTCTTTTCATCCCATTGTTGCGGAAGCTCACCATTCTGTAAAGACTGGGTTCCTGCCAACGCTACCGTATTCCATTCTCCTTTCTCACCCGATAAAATGATTTCCGGAGTACTGCCCATCCACACCCCGGTTTGCGGAGTATAACAAAGATAGACATACGAATAGATGTAACGCCTGCAAGCCCGGTAGAAAGCCGCTGCGGGAGAGAATCCCGGCTCTCTCCTCACCATCATTCTGCGGGATAGTACCAACTTATCAAAAGTACGTTCCCTCAAAGCCCTGATAAAGACATCGAAACAAGCCTCATAGGCTTTCTTCGCCCCGAGTGACCGGTCGCTTCGGAGCTGTTGCCCGTACGATGCCGCATCGTCCCCCTGTGCAGGGGTATGCAAGTTTCCGGCGCAGGAAGGAATCTCGTGACAATCCGGCCGGATCAATATGATAGGACATTGCGGAGTGACCCGGAAAGGGGCGATGACAAAGCCTGTCCGACCATTCAAATCTTCCATTTTCCGGATAAGGTGTACTTCTCCGCAAGTCTGCATCAGAAAGTGAGGTTCCTCTTCGCCCGGATTACGATACATTGCGAAGCTCCTTCCCTGACGGATCAATTCATCTATAATCTCACAATTATTTGTTTCTTCTAACGTCATCTCTTCTTTAATATACTATTCACTACCCGTATAGAAGACACCAACTTGTCCGTCGACGTAAATACGTCTACATTCCAGACATGTGATGAACGTCCTTTGTGGATAATGGTACCGACGGCACGTACGGTATCTCCCTCGTGGGCAGATGACATGTGGTTACCGCTGACCTGCATACCAACCACAATCTCGTCGGGCTGGCAGAGAATCATCGAACCCAGTCCGGCAACAGTCTCGGCCAGTGCCAACGTGGCACCTCCGTGCAGAATGCCGAAAGGCTGACGGGTCCGCTCGTCTACCGGCATAGTAGCCTCTACCCGGTCTTCGGAAGCATAGGTATATTGAATGCCCAGATTTCCCATCAAGGCATGACGTGCACGCTCGTTCAATTGGTCGAGAGGAATCTCTGCCGGACGAATCTCAGAAAGAATCGCTTTTTCTACGGCAAGAGCAACTCCGTCTTCTTCATTCGAAGCCGTCACCACATCGGCACATACCTTTACCGAATCCTGAGCATTGCCCATGGCGATACCCAATCCGGCAAACTGGATCATGGAAACATCGCAAACGCCATCACCGATAACAATGATTTCTTCCGGAGTGATATCCAAATGGGAAAGCAAGGCTCCCAACGAAGTTGATTTGTCAATGCCACATGGCAGGACTTCCAGGAAATAGGGTTCCGACCGGAATACATCGAGCGCTCCGTTCAAACGTTTTTTCCAATGTTCTTCCAATCCGATAAGCGCCTCTTCGTCATCACTGACCAACATACATTTGGAAGGAGCAAAATCAACGGCAACCGAAAATTCGGGTTCTTCAATCAACTCCATCCGATTGAGGAATGCTTCCTGAAGAATGTGTTCATTATCTGCCTGATCAGCAATCATTCGGTCTTCGGTGTAAGTAAAGATTGCAAATCCGTTCTTACGGGCTTTCTTCTCCAGATAAGGCAACATTTCGGGGTTAATACGCCGTTCGAGCAATACTTCCCCATTTTTGGCATTAATGACCTGTGCGCCGTTATAGGACAGGATGTATCCGCCATAGTTACCCAGCTCCAGTTTCTTTGCCAAAGGCAAAATCCCATAAGTGGGCCGACCGGAGGCCAAAACAATATGTACTCCCATCTGCTGTACTTTTAACAAAGTGGCAAGGGTACGAGGAGTAATCTCCTTCTCATCATTGAGCAATGTCCCGTCTACATCAAGGACTAACAGTTTATACTTCATGACCTCGAGTTTTTTGTTTAGATTACAAAGGTAAAATATTTAAGGCAACATCCCTGTTTCTTTAGGGAAAATTATACCATAAGGTACAGAAAGAAACCTGCGTCCGGACTCACAGAAGATGCGGGAATCATCGTTTCACCCGACAACCGGACAGAATGAAAGCACCACGCTTCAGGTCTGTAAACAAACGTACCGGGCTGTTACTCTTAAGGATAAAAGTCCGGTCAGTACATCCAGCCTCTCGCAACAACTGCCAAGCCGAAATTTTCATTAAGAAGGTGTTTTTGTATGGACAGAAAGATCGATGCCCTCTCTTACCTACCAACCGGAACTAAGCCTTAAAGAAAGGATATCCGACATGGGGGTGTCGACACATCCGACATGGGGGTGTCAGCATGCCCGACATGGGGGTGTCGGATAACGTTGGTTTAAAGGATAAAAGGGTTAGGGTGGAATGTATCGGGGGAAAGCTCGCCGACCCAATGCCATATACGACAAACGGTGGACAAATAGCACTGCACTGCAACTCGTCCACCGTCTTGATCCGGTCTTTTTTATGAAGCGAATCAGAATTCGCTTGTAAAGTGGAACCGGATATTTTTGAAATCCATCTGTGCCATCTGAAGCACATAGTTCGAATCGGCCAGGAAAACATCGCGTCCTTCACGATCCTTGGCCATATACTGATATTTACGTTTCTTGAATGCTTCCAACTCTTCCAGGTCATCGCTTTCAATCCAGCATGCTTTGTACAAACTCAACGGCTCCCAACGGCAAGAAGCATTGTATTCGTTCAGCAAACGATATTGAATAACCTCAAACTGCAACTGACCTACCGTACCGATAATCTTGCGACCGTTGAACTGATTGACAAACAACTGGGCCACACCTTCGTCCATCAACTGGTCGATGCCCTTGGCAAGCTGTTTCTGCTTCATCGGATCGGCATTCTCTATGTACTTGAACATCTCCGGTGAGAAGCTCGGCAAACCACGGAAATGAAGTTGTTCTCCTTCGGTAAGCGTATCGCCAATCTTAAATGTTCCGTTATCCGGCAAACCGATAATATCTCCGGCCCAAGCCTCGTCAATAGTCGTCTTACGTTGTGCCATAAACTGGGTGGGTGAGGAGAAACGCATAGTCTTACCATGACGTACATGCAGATAAGGGGCGTTTCGTACAAACTTACCTGAACAGATTTTGCAGAAGGCTACGCACGAACGGTGATTGGGGTCGATGTTAGCCGTAATCTTGAAAATAAAACCGGTAAATTTAGGCTCCTCGGGGATCACCTCACGTTCTTCTGCATGTACGGGACGGGGGGCGGGGGCAATCTCAACAAAACAGTTGAGCAGTTCCTGCACACCAAAATTATTTAAAGCCGAACCGAAAAAGACTGGTGCACACTCTCCCTGCAGATATGTTTCTACATCAAATTCGGGATATACACCTTCTATCAATTCCAAATCACCGCGTAACTTATCTGCCAGCGTATCGCCGATCTGCCGATCCAACTCGTCAGAATGAATATCTATTTCCACTTTCTCCGTCACCACTTGTTTGGAAGGTTGATAGAGGTCCAGTTTCTGTTCGTAGATATTATAAACTCCCTTGAAACGGGGTCCCTGTTCGATAGGCCAAGACAGAGGACGTACCTGAATCATCAGTTCTTCTTCCAATTCATCCAGCAAGTCAAACGGATCTTTACCTTCACGGTCCATTTTGTTCACAAAGATGATTACCGGGGTATTCCGCATCCGGCAGACTTCCATTAGCTTGCGGGTCTGGGTTTCCACACCCTTCGCTCCATCTACCACGATGATGACACTGTCTACCGCCGTCAAGGTACGATAGGTATCTTCGGCAAAGTCCTGGTGCCCCGGAGTATCCAGAATATTAATCTTATAGTCCCGATAGTCAAACTCCATCACCGAAGTTGTCACCGAGATACCACGTTGTTTCTCGATCTCCATCCAGTCGGAAGTTGCCGTCTTTTTGATCTTGTTACTTTTTACTGCTCCTGCCACCTGAATCTGTCCGCCGAACAACAGTAACTTCTCAGTCAACGAAGTTTTACCGGCATCCGGGTGTGCAATAATGGCGAAAGTGCGCCGTCTTAGTATTTCTGTATTATCTGCCATATTTCGAGAATTGAGGATGAAGAATCAAAGTGTCTCCATTCTTAATTGATTAATGCAACGTTTCAGGCTCTCCTCCCAATGCGGGATCTCAATGCCAAATGTATCTTTTATCTTTGTTTTATCGAGTACGGAATAGTGTGGACGGGGTGCCTTTGCCGGATAATCGGCGGTATGCAACGGTTTTACCTTACACGAAGCAATGCCCGCCAGGCGATGGATGGCTATGGTAAAGTCATACCAGGAACAAACTCCTTCGTCACTGAAATGGTAAATGCCGCGGACAACGCCTTTATTGATCGCTGCAAAAATAGCCTGGGCTAAATCATTAGCATAAGTCGGTGTACCGATCTGATCGAAAATGACTCCCAAAGAATCACGCTCCTGCCCGAGACGAATCATTGTCTTTACAAAATTATTGCCATAGATGGAGTACAACCATGCCGTACGAATTACCATAGCTTTCTCGCAATGATCCATCACGTTCTGTTCGCCCGCCAGCTTGGTAGAGCCATAAACCGAAGCCGGACAAGTAGGTTCCTCTTCCGTATAAGGAATATGCGCTGTACCGTCAAACACATAATCGGTAGAAACTTGAATCATTGCAGCGCCATTAGCCTGAGCCGCCCGTGCCAGATATCCCGGTGCTATATTATTCAGTTTGTCGCAAAGTTCGACATTATCCTCAGCCTTGTCTACCGCTGTATAAGCAGCGCAGTTCACGATGATGTCAATCTTATGTTCACTCACATAGGCATAAACAGCCTGTTCATCACAAATGTCCAACTCCTGTACATCCGTAAAAAAATACGTATGCTGCAGGTTTTCTCTGGCAAGTACCTGCATTTCATTGCCAAGTTGCCCGTTGGCTCCGGTGACCAATATATTCATTTCGGTATTTTTTTAGTTGGATTCACCACAGAGTAATACGGAGTCTCACAGAGTTTTAATCTCTTGTTTATAGGATATTAAGAGAAAACCATCTCTATGGAACCCTGTACTACTCTATGGTGAGTCTAATTCGTTTTATTCCAGTTTTAACTCTCCTTTTCTATCCTTATCATAATAGTTGGCCAACATAGACAAAAAGCTACTGATAGCTTCCATTGCCTTCGTAGTCTCCGGACTGACCGGCTTCTTTTGCAAGCGCAACAGCATCATGCCATACAAAGCTTCGAAACAGGTTTCCAGCTCCGGTTCTTCCTTCTGCCCGTTTTTATTTCGTAATTCTACAATAAAGGGTAATGCTTTGAAATAAGCCGAACTATAGAAAGGAAATTTAGGTGATGCCAACAGGGCAGCGTGCAATTCGGTCAGGTTGATGATTACGTTCCGGTTAATCTGGAGATGTCCTTTCTCACGAACTCCCTCTTCCCGCATCATCGAAGCCAGATTGGCATACCATTCTGTCAGTTCACGACGCTCTTCATCGCTCACTTGATAACGGAAAACGATATTCTCCTCAATCCGGTCGACATCACAATCATTGGCACGGATCAAATCCTCTATCTGCCACATATAAATAAGGTATTCGGCAATGTTCTTCTCCTTGAGTTGTTGCGCTATTTTCATCTTCTGTCTTTTCTCCTATCAATAAATAGATTCTCCCAGCAAAGTGAATATGAGTCCGAACACGGATACTGCCATCACGATACTGCCAATCACCCGGTTCAAAATCCAGATACCCCGCAAATTGAATCGCGTCCGCACTTTATTAACAAAGAAAGTTATTCCAAACCACCACGCCAGCGCTCCGAGGGCAATGGCCAGATAGCCCGTAATCTCTTCAAAGACCAATACTCCGGGTTGCACAAAAGCAAAACGGGCAAACAGACCGATGAAAAGAAAAATAATAAGCGGATTGGAAAGTGTAACCGCAAAGGCGGTAATGAAGTTGTGGAAATAAGAACCTTTATTGGCCGATACAGGCCGAATGGATTGCACAGGATTGCTGCGGAATGTATAAATACCAAAAGCCAATAGCATGATACTTCCGAGGAGTTGCAGATAAAAAATATTTTTATTGATATAATCGAATACGAAGCTCATGCCATATCCCGTCAAAAGAGCATAAGCAATATCACTCAACGAAGCCCCCAGTCCGGTGACAAATCCATACCAACGCCCTTTGTTCAAAGTACGCTGAATACAAAGGACACCTACAGGCCCCAGCGGCGCAGAAACCACAATGCCGATAACGAATCCTTTAACCAGTATATCAAGTATAGTCTCTATCTGAATCATTCCGCAAATATCGCATTTTTTTATGATATGCCAGTATCTTGTTAACGTTTTCTATCACAATTTTGTCCTATTAACCGGTACACATCTTCATTCTCACCTACCACCCACACTACATCTCCTTCTTCAAAAGGAACATTCACGTCAGGCGTCATCAAAGCTTCTCCTCCCCGCTCCACGCCGGCAATCAGGCAATGGTATTTATCACGAATGCCCGATTCACGCAGCGTTTTGCCCAGAAAAGCAGAGTCTGTATCGATCAACAATTGCTTCAAAGTCATTTCACTCTTCTCAAACACTCCCGAATCGATCACAGCAACATGCGACATCTCTTCGGCGAAGATATTCAACTGGTCATCAGTACCGATCACTTGTATTTTGTCCATCGGAAACAGACGGATAGAACCACCCGGAATGTTAATCCTACGTTTTCCCCGAAGAATGGAGACTACATGCACTCCATACTTCTTACCCAGATTCAGTTCAAGCAAGGTTTTTCCGGCCCAAGCCGACTCTCCCGGTATTTCAAAATCAGTCAGATGCAGGTCTCTTGAAAGCAAACGTCCGGCATAAGCCGGTTTTTTCTCTCCCAAATACTCAGCGCGTATATCACGTGAACGAAGATTCTGAAAAAATTTACGTTCTATCAAAATGGATTGTTTTTTTAACTGCCTCGAAAGTATCATCAGAATCACTAGTAACAAAGCCACTCCGAACATCAGTCCTACCGAAGCTTTAAACAAACGGGTAATGACAAACATAACAAACAGAACTGACACTGCGACACGAAATACAACCGTAGAAACCAGCGGTCCGCGATTGACACGATTATCATTCCACAAAGTTATAAATTCGACCGAGTGATTCTTCTTCACCATAATGGCCCGCAAAAAAGGGGATATGCACAAGATAGTAAAAACAGCTCCTGCCAATGGGCCCCAGATACCCGGCAAATGTTCGCGTAGCAAAGGTACTACAAAACGGAACGAAAGGGTAATTACCGAAATACTGACAATGGAATACACCACCAGAATACGTGCTAAGGCAAACAATAGCTTCCGCCACAAACTTTCGTGATTGACAGTCCGCGTACCGGTAGTATATCGCATCAGGAAACGTCTCCAGGATTCGGGTAACTTACGATCGACGAAGTTTGAGGCAGGCTCGGCAACACGAATCATATAAGGGGTCAGAAATGTCGTGATCACGGAAACAGCTACTACAATCGGATATAGGAAATCACTTGTCACATGTAATGATAAGCCCAGAGAAGCAATAATAAAAGCAAACTCCCCTATCTGCGTCAGGCTAAAGCCACACTGCATGGCAGTCTTTAAAGGCTGTCCTGCCAACATAACCCCCATTGTTCCGAAAAAGGCCTGTCCCAGAATCACTGCCAACGTAATGACTATGATAGGAACCGCATATTCAATAATCATCGCAGGATCTACCATCATCCCGACCGATACAAAAAAGATAGCACCAAATAAGTCTTTCACAGGCTTTACCAATCGATCGATAGATTCCGCCTCAATTGTCTCGGCCAGGATAGACCCCATAATGAAAGCACCAAAAGCAGCCGAGAAACCGGTATTGGCAGCAATAGCCACCATACCGAAACAAAGAGCCAAAGATACGATTAACAGCGTTTCTTCACTCATCAGTTTCCGACAGCGCTTCAGGAACTCGGGTATGGCATAAATGCCAACGACAAACCAAAGAATAAGGAAAAAAAGTAACTTACCGATACTGCCCAGCATTTCTGTCCCTTCAAAGTTATTGCTGACTGCCATCGTCGAAAGCATGACCATTAAAACAATGGCAAGTATATCTTCAAGAATAAGAATACTGAGTACTAAACCGGTAAACTGTTTCTTCCGCAATCCTAAGTCATCAAATGCCTTATAAATAATTGTAGTAGAAGACATGGCGATCATACCTCCCAAGAACAGGCTATCCATACGTTGCCAGCCGAACCCCATCCCGACGGCAATCCCAAGAAGAATCATACAGAAGATAATGGTACAGGCGGCAATAACAGCCGTACCTCCCACCTTGACTATCTTCTTAAAACTAAATTCCAATCCAAGAGCAAAAAGCAAGAAGATGACTCCAATATCAGCCCAGGTTTTAATATTGGCTACATCCATCACCGAAGGTGTATAGGGCATATGTGGACTGGCAAGAAATCCGGCAACCACATAGCCCAGCACAAGCGGTTGCTTCAACTTCTTGAATAACAGAGTCATTATACCGGCACAAATCAGAATCAGGGCGAGGTCGGCTATTAATGTTGGAAGTTGTGACATTCGAATAGAATTTAAATCGAATGCAAAATTAGTGTTTTCTGTTAACTAACAACAGAAAAACTATAAAATCATACTTTATAATCTACTCATCTCCCCTTCCACCTGTCGGGCTTTCGAACCGGCAAGTGAATGTCCCAGTTGTGCAGCATGTTCAAAACATTCTTTTGCCTTGTTCAGAATATAGTATCTGGTATTTTTAATATTCCGCTTATCTTTTCTTCCTTTTACTTTTGGTAATTCTTCTACGACAGAGTGTAGCTCAGTACCTAATTTATACCACATTTCCTGTTGTTTATTCATTAACTCCTGGCTCTGAGCATCGATCGTCACCTGTTGGCTCGCAATTGTATTTTTCTGATTAGCTATTGTTTGTTGTTGGTTCGCAATCTCCTGTTTGAGATTGTTGATTTCAATCTCTTTTTGCTCAATAATACTTTTCAATTTATCCATCGTTGCCAACAGGTTCTTACTGCTGTCACTACGCTTACCCTCAACTGCACTTAAGCGCTTTTTCAGAGTCTGAAGTTTCTGATTGATCTCTTCTGCTTGACTCAATTCCCCCACTCCATGCTCTACATTCACACGCAAAGAATGTGTATTGCCGGCTATCTGATTTAATTCCGTCACCACATTGTTAATAATTTTACTTTTCTCTAAATTATCTTCAATAACAGCCGCTTGCTGTTCGTTCAACTCCTTATACTCGGCAATCTTAGCATCATACTTACTTTTAGCAACCATCTCAGTTGATGAGTTGCTGCAGGACACGATAATAAAAAACAAAAATGGAATCGAATAAATCACTTTGAAATTGTCCATGTCGTTTGTTCATTTATATTAAATACTATTTTAATTTTATCCAAATCTTTATCATAGTGGATTGCTCCATTACCCAGTTCTCCTGAAACAAATATCATTTTATCAGAATTAAAATCCAACTTATACACTTTAGGAGAAGATTTACCGGTTATCAAAAGTTGAAACGTTCCATCTTTCACCTTTTTTATAATACCACTGGATACTTGGATCTGCCCCGCAATAGATTTACTAACAGTATAATTTCCTTCCAGTCTATCCGGAGCAATCAATTCCATCTTTATTTCATTCCGATCAATTTCTTTTTTATCCGGCATGGGATTAAAAAACAGTCCTATCAGAACAGTTATAAAAGCTATTGCAAAAATGATAAGTAAATTGGTTATTAATGCCCTTCTTCTATCTCCCTTTATTTGTGCCGGAAGCGTATGATTACTCACCACATGATAAATCTTCACACATTGCCCGACCAGCGGGTAAATGGTTAAAGCAATACCCATTATAATCAAAGGCCGCGGAATCAAAAATAAAGCCGCTATTGCCAATGAAACAATAGTCACGGTTTCCTGTTTAGATACACGCGAAGTGAACAATTCGGAATATGGTTCGGAACTTGTTTCAACTTCATTGAGATCCGCTTCGTGTCCTATAACCAAAGCAGTCTTTTGAGCATCGCTCAAACTACGATAAACTTCCTGCTGCTTGGCTGGTTCCAAAAGACTCATTAAAAAGATATCTGATATGATATTTCGTTTCAATGCATACATTAAAACAAAAAAGAAAGCGGCAACAAACGATGTTTTCAAAACATAATCTGCAGCGGCAATCTGAAAATTCTCCATAAAAGGAATTCCAATAGCCTGCAACGCTATCGCATCTTCCATTCGTCCACTGGACAAAATAATAGCCGAAGCTGCTGCAGAAATTGAAAACAATAAACCAAGTCCCCAATTAATGATCTTTTGAGTCCACATAAGGGCTATAACATTCTCTCCCAATAAACGCTTCACTAGCAGAAATATCATCCAACGGCATAAAAGCATTATCAAACATACAAACATGAAGGTCAACAACCATGATTTAAAAATATAATACCCAAATGATGTTATTTTTAAAATGGGGGTTAAAACACACTTTCCGTAAAAGTTCTCCGAAGGAGTTCCTATGTATTCCAAACAGGTAGAAATTACTGAAATTGCAGAGTTGATTCGATATTTTTTATATGAAGGTAATTCATTCAACTCCTGAATACGAACTGAAGTGTTTTGTAGAAACAATGGAAGAGTTTCTTCTACACCTCTCTCCTGTATTTGCTTTTGCAAATCTAAATAATCCAGTCCGGAAGTTGCTCCTGTCATATTGCAATAAACCCTATATCGATTACCCAAACGTATTTGAATGAGTTTCGGATTTTTCGAAACAAGCACCAACATCCCTCTATGCTTAAAATCTCTTGACTCGGATATCGAATCTACAAGATCATTAAAACATTCATCAGCATAAGCCCCCATTTGGATGGCCTCGATACTATCTACGGCAAAAAGAATTGGAACAATCCCGGCAGGATAATCAAAATTAAGAAATTCTTCTTTCACTCTATTGCTCAATAGATTACCCGTATCAAAAACTTTAGGGGAATATAGACATTGCTCAGTATCGTCAGTACAAGCCGAAAACAAAAAGAGAGCAATAAAAAACGACAAAAACAAAGATGTCTTTTTCATATAAAAGCCCGTAAGATTAACAATGTAAATTATAGTAAGTTAGTATGCAGTTCAAAGAACAAAAGCTGTTCTTCAACACACATACAAATTCAGTAAACCTTCTGACAAAAGAAAAATATGAAAATCTTCTGATATTCCGCATCTCCGCAAACAGAACATTACGGTTACCGATAAGATTCGTCATTGTCGGTAGTTTCCGTTATCACCAGAATTACACTACCTTTATTAAGAAAGCAACGACAAAATCCATTTTCTAATATCCGATTTTCTAATACCAATAAAATATTTGTTATGTAAGTGTAATACCTCTATCAAATCTTATTATCAAAGATCCTAATTTTCACTTAGTAGATCTTTTCTAAGAAAGAAATGATAATCATTGAACAATCGATTAACATTCTTTCAATATCTTAAATTTTCTATTTAATATCTTTTAGTGTTGCAGCAAATATAGTGCTTAGATTTATTATTTCCAATGATTAAGAAAAAAATTATTCCAATATTTACTAAATTCATGTTATAAGACTCACTATTTACCATCATACAACGATATTTAATACACATTTGTCACTGAAAACAGTGATACGCCTATCACTTTTATATTACACATTCAGTTCATAGGAAACAAAATACAATCATTTAATTGATCTAATTATTCTTTCTATTGCATTATATATATAGATCAAAAATACAAATAAATATTAATTCCAAGAAATCAAAAAAAGTAGAAATCAGAATATAATGCAAATATAATAGCCTATATAGGCAGAAATAGAGATTATTCTGAAATAAAAATATTTCATAGACATAACCAAGAATAATATTAGAAAGGAAATAATATGTTTGAGTATAGAGACAAATTGACTAAGGAAGACTTTTATATCTGTTAAATGAGACCTCTAATATTCCAAACATATCCGAAAGAACGTAAACTTTCCATTTAAACAAAAATCCCCCTCTGCCTTTAAAGACAGAGAGGGATTTCAACGCTTTATTCGTCAATATTCTATTTACGGAAAGGCGGTTTTACTACTACAGCTTTCAACTTACGTCCACGCATATCAATACATATTTCTGTACCGATCTTACTATATTCAGGTTTCACGTATCCCATACCAATACCAATCTTACGAATAGGAGACATTGTACCTGATGTTACTACCCCGATTTTATCACCTTCCGCTGTTGTCAACTCGTAACCATGACGAGGAATCCCCCGGTCAATCATTTCAAAGCCCACTAATTTGCGAACGGTGCCTTCAGCTTTTTGTTTTTCAAGCATCGAACGATTTGTAAAGTTCTTGCCGTCCACAAATTTAGTGATCCATCCCAGTCCGGCTTCAATAGGAGACGTAGTATCGTCCAAGTCATTACCGTACAGACAGAATCCCATTTCAAGACGAAGAGTATCACGCGCACCAAGCCCTATCGGTTTTATGCCAAACTCAGCTCCGGCTTCAAAAACTGCATCCCAAATCTTCATGGCAGCATCCGGATAAAAATATAGTTCAAATCCACCTGCTCCGGTATATCCCGTATTGGAAATAATCACATTCTTCTCACCGGCAAACTCACCGACTTTAAACGTATAATAAGGAATATCGGCAAGATTAATATCCGTCAATTTTTGCAGAGCTTGAATGGCTTTCGGACCTTGTACGGCAAGTTGTGCCATATTATCTGAAGAGTTTTCCAACTCAGCACCTTCCGTATTGTGAGAAATGCACCAGTTCCAGTCCTTCTCTATATTCGAAGCATTAACAACCAAAAGATATTTTTCCGGTTCATATTGATAGACCAGTAAGTCATCAACGATACCCCCGTCTTCATTTGGAAAACAAGTATATTGAATTTTACCCGGCACCAAAGCTGCCACATTATTTGAAGTCACTTTCTGCAAAAAATCCAACGCATGAGGACCTTTCACCCAAAATTCGCCCATGTGTGACACATCAAAAACACCGACACCGTTACAAACTGTAAGGTGTTCGTCGATGATACCCGAATACTCAATAGGCATGTTATATCCTGCAAACTCGTGCATCTTAGCACCAAGTGCAATATGTTTCTCGGTAAATGGAGTGGTTTTCATGAAATGAGAATTTAAGAATTATATAAATAATGATTACTTCGAAGCTACCAGTTCAGCGATCTTCACAATGACCTTCATTGCCTTTTCCATATTCTGGATGGGAACAAATTCATAGCGACCGTGAAAATTCAAGCCACCGGCAAAGATATTGGGACAAGGCAACCCCTTGAATGATAATTGTGCGCCATCCGTTCCTCCACGAATAGGTTTCACATTCGGTTTCACCCCTACGGCTTCCATTGCAGCAAAAGCAGTGTCGATAATATGCATTACGGGTTCTATCTTTTCACGCATGTTATAGTACTGGTCACGCAATTCGAGCGTAGCAGTGCCTTCACCAAACTCTGCATTGATCTTATTCACCAAATGTTCTATCTCTTTTTTACGATCCTCAAATTTATTACGGTCATGGTCACGAATAATGTAGGATACAGTGCTCTGTTCCACATCTCCTTGGATACCGATTAAGTGGTAGAAACCCTCATATCCGGAAGTATGTTCCGGAGTCTCGTGCCGGGGAAGCATAGTAATAAACTGATTGGCTATACGGATCGAATTGATCATTTTATGTTTAGCATATCCCGGATGCACATTACGTCCTTTAAAAGTGATCTTGGCAGCGGCAGCATTGAAATTTTCAAATTCCAACTCTCCAACTTCTCCTCCGTCCATCGTATAAGCCCACTCACAACCGAACTTCTGAACATCAAACTTATGAGCACCCTCACCTATTTCTTCATCCGGATTGAAACCGATCCGAATTTTACCATGCTTAATTTCAGGATGCTCCTGCAGATAGACAACAGCTGATACTATTTCGGCAATACCTGCCTTATCATCTGCTCCTAACAGAGTTTTACCATTGGTAACAATCAGATCCTCACCCTTATGATCGAGCAACTCAGGAAACTGACTCGGTGAAAGTACGATATTCTCTTCGGCACAAAGCACAATATCCGAACCATCGTATTTTTCTACAATACGTGGAGTGACATTTTTTCCACTCATATCGGGACTCGTATCCATATGTGCTATAAAGCCGATGACAGGCAATTCTTTCTCTGTATTGGCAGGTAAAGTAGCAAAAAGATAACCGTTCTCGTCCAATGTTATATCTTCTAGCCCCAACGACTCCAACTCAGACTTTAGATATTCCGCAAATACCATTTGGCCCGGAGTGCTGGGGGTAAGTCTTGTCAGTTCATCCGACTGTGTATCAAAGCTTACGTACTTCAAAAAACGTTCTACTAAATTCATATCTTTAAAATTTAATAATTTGCTAAAATCTTATTTTTCACGCCTGTAAAGGTAAAAAAAGAGCCGTGAACTGCCAAGCAATTCACGGCTCTTTTTTTATACATAATCTTATATTCAGTCACTAATAGCCACTTAGAAACAACTGGATCCGTCAAAACAATGGGTACAAACTTTACACTTTGGCAATCCGATGGCTTCAATCAGTGTTTCAATCGTGTTGAATTTGAGAGACGAAAGTCCGAAGCGCTTGGCGATGATGCCTACCATCTTCTCATATTCCGGCGAACCTGTAGTAGCATATTTATCCAGATTCTTATTTTCATCTCCCTCCAGTTCTTTTATTATCTGCCTGGTGATAAGTTCCATATCCGACTTTGAAGCTGTAAAACCAATAAACGGACAGCCATAAATAAGCGGTGGGCATCCGATACGCATATGTACCTCTTTTGCACCATAATCAAAAAGAATCTTCACATTATCATGCAACTGCGTACCACGCACAATGGAGTCATCACAAAAAATAATACGCTTATCTTGGAGCATAGCACGGTTAGGGATCAACTTCATCTTTGCCACCAAAGAACGTAATTCCTGCTTGCTCGGAGTAAAACTACGGGGCCAGGTAGGAGTATACTTGGTAATAGCACGATGATAAGGAATGCCTTTCCCTTCTGCATACCCCAATGCCTGCCCGATACCCGAATCCGGAATTCCACAAACACAATCAGCATCGCAGTCATCTTGTTCACCCATTTTCAACCCGCTCGTAAAGCGTACCTCTTCTACATTCCGGCCTTCATAACATGAATTGGGAAAACCGTAATACACCCACAAAAATGAACAGATTTGCATTTTGTCATCAGGCTTGCGAAGTTGTTCAAGACGGTCAGCATGCATACGGACTATTTCACCGGGTCCTAAATAGCGTTCTATTTCAAAATCAAGATTCGGAAAACTGTTAGATTCACTCGTGGCTGCATAAGCGCCCTCCTTTTTCCCGATAACAATAGGAGTACGTCCCCATTTATCTCGTGCGGCAATCACTCCATCTTCTGTCAACAGAAGCATAGAGCACGAACCTTTTATATGGTTATATACATTCTCTATTCCTTCTACAAAATTTTTACCCTGAATAATCAATAAAGCGATAAGTTCCGTTTGATTGGTACTACCCGAACTAAGTTCGGCGAAATGCATGTTTTGTGAAAGTAGTTCCTCTTCGAGTTCTTTAAGGTTTGTGACCTTAGCAACCGTAACAATGGCAAATCTACCGAGATGTGAGTTAATAATAATAGGTTGGGCGTCTGTATCACTGATAATACCGATACCGGCATTTCCTTTAAATTTATCCAGTTCTTCCTCAAATTTGGTACGGAAATATGAACTCTGCAGGTTATGAATCGAGCGGATAAATCCCTGTTCTTCACTATATGTCGCAAGTCCTCCCCGTTTTGTTCCCAGGTGTGAGTTATAGTCTGTGCCGTAGAATAAATCGGTCACACAGCTCGTTTTCGAGACTGTTCCGAAAAAACCTCCCATATGATTCTTTTTTGATGTTGTTTTTAAAAAGATGGCGCAAAAGTACAAAAAAGATTCGTGTTGGCATAGGTTTCTCCTAGAAATCACTTTTTCAAACGTTCCTCCAGAAAAGCTTGTAAAATACGGGCATGATTATAAACCGGCTCCTTCGAAGCATACAAAAGAGTCACTGATTCACAGGATCGTATCCGGGATAAAAACTCGGACGTTTTATCAGAAGTTTCAAGTTCTTTTCGATACATCTCTGCAAACTCTTTCCAGTGTCCCGGAACATCGTCATGAAACCATTTTCTTAAATCAGATGAAGGAGTCAGTTCCTTTGCCCAATAGTCATACTTTAAATGTTCTTTTTTCATTCCGCGCGGCCAAAGGCGATCTACTAAAACACGATACCCATCTGTATCAGAAGGATCCTCATATACACGTCTTATTTTTATTTCAGTCATACCTAATCCTATTTTAATAAAATAACCCATAAAAACCGAAAAGGTTTATTTAAAAAACACCCTCAAACGGGCACAAAAGGCTTTTCACGAAAGTTACAGACATAATCGATTAAACGACCTCCTTTATTTCTCATAACGGAAGTTACAAAAGATGAAATATAGAACATTCCTGTTTAACATACCCCTTACTAGTGCTACAAAGAGATCATAATAATGAATACCTATTTAATAAAGACAATATACTGAGAAACAAACAAATGGAAAAGTGATTCCACAGACGAATTGTCCGGATTTCATTCATAAGCATATAATCTTCTATTTCACAAAGCTTTGCATCTTTACAAAATCAGACAATCTTAAAATAAATGAAGAAATATTTGCAACCAACAAAAACTATTTATATTTTTGCGACCGTTTTGCGAATTAGGCGTATCAAACGCCGGATTACTAAAAACAATTATTGGCGAATAATAACAATTAATGTTTAACCAAACCAATTTAAAATTTAGAGAAATGAAAAAAAGTATTTTTATGTTTGCATTGGCAACATTGATGAGCGCAAGTGTATTTGCTCAAGACAATGATGCAAAACGTCTTCCGGGATATAAAACAACCTTTGAGGGCAATGGATTTTGGAATAACTGGTTCATGTCAGCAAACTTTGGTGCACAATCTCTGTTCGCAGAAAATTCAAAAGACGCTAAATTCAGAAACACAATCACTTTCATGCCGACACTTTCTGTAGGTAAATGGTTTAATCCTTACTGGGGAGTTCGTTTACAAGGTACAGGCGGTTCACTGCACGGATTTACTTCTGGCGCTAACTCAATGTTGCACTATCAATATGGTGCTGTTCACGCAGACTTTATGTTCGGACTGATCAACTTCTTTGCTCCTTATAAAGAAAACCGTCGTTTTGACATCGTTCCTTTTGCAGGTATTGGTGGAGCATTTATTCGTAAAGGCGACCAGTCGTTTACAATCAATGCAGGTATCCAGGCACGTTACCGTATCTCAAAACGTTTCGATATTAACGTTGAATACCAAGGAGCTATCCTGGATGACGATATGGTGGTTCGCGGTGGTTTTCCGAATGATGGAATCAGCGGTCTGACAGCCGGTGTTACTTTCCGTTTCGGCAAAACAGGTTTCAAGAAAGGCTACTCTTCACGTCAGTACAACGCTATCAAGAGCAACTACTCTGATCTGGAAGCAAACTACGCAACTTTGAAAAAAGAAAATGCTGCACAACAAGCTGAAATAGCAGAACTGAAAGCACGTAAACCGGAAATTGTCAAAGAAGAAACAGTAATCGACAATTCTGAAATCAAGGCTCTTCCGAGTACAATTACTTTCCCATTCAACAGCAGCAAAATCGAGCTTTCACAGGAAGTTAGTATCTTCAATATTGCTGAATTCCTGAAAGCAAATCCAGAAATCCGTGTTCGTCTGACAGGTTATGCTGACAAACGTGGCTCAGAACAAGCTAACAGAATTGTTTCTGAAAGACGTGCCAATGCAGTAACTGAAGTGTTTGTCAACAAATACGGAATTGCAAAAGACCGTATCACTACAGAGTTCAAAGGTACCAGCACTAAGTTTGAAAATGATGACTGGAACCGCGCAGTAGTGGTAGAGCTGATCAAGTAATAACAATTATATTACCTTCAAAAAAGCGCATTGATTGAGAATATCAATGCGCTTTTATTTTAATGATCTTTTTTCAGCTCTGCCGCACATTCAGCACAACAGCCTTTCAAGACATAATTTATACTTCGTACAGCAAATCCCTCAGGTAAATCGACCACAGGAACGTGGATATTCTCGAGGCAAAAAGTCTTATGACAATATTCACAATAAAAATGTGTATGTAGATCCTTTACCGCACAAGTACATTCACTATCACAAACCGCATATTTCAAAGACCCTGTACCATCATCTACACTATGTGCCAAATGATGAGAGACAAACAAAGTAATCGTACGAAATATGGTCGACTTATCAACTGTATCCAGTTTATTTTCCAAATCAAGAAGTGAAACAGCCTGCTCCGTCTCCATCATGGCCTTTAAAACCAACATCCGTATGGCTGTAGGTTTTATGCCTCTCTGCTCCAATATCTTCAAACACAAATCTTCCATTATCATTTAATCATTTTCTGTATACGAACAGCATTCATTATTGCAATCAATGTAACACCAACATCCGCAAAGACAGCTTCCCACAAAGTAGCTATACCGCTTGCCCCTAAAATCAGCACCAACAACTTCACACCAAATGCCAACAATACATTTTGCCAGATAATCCGACGCGTACAACGCCCAACCTTAATAGCTGTTGCCACTTTCGAAGGCTGATCGGTCTGGATGACTACATCCGCCGTTTCAATGGCGGCATCGCTACCCAGTCCTCCCATAGCAATACCCACATCACTTAGAGCAAGTACTGGAGCATCATTCATCCCATCACCAACAAAAGCAATCTGATTGCCCTTCTCCTCCTTCAATCTCTCAATATGCTCCACCTTTCCCTCCGGCAGGAGATCACCATAAGCTTGAGTTATTCCCAACTTATTTGCAAAAATGGTAACAATACTCTGTTTATCGCCCGACAATATCTGAATATTCTTAATATTTAACTCTTTAAGTGCCTTGACAGTATCTGACGCATCGTCTTTTAACACATCCGATAAGATGATACAACCTATATATTTATCCCCGACAGCACATACAACCGTTGTTTCTGTTATTGAAAACACAGCCTTCGGAAACTCAATGGAATATTTCGATAACAATCTGGTATTACCTACCAGCACCCTTTTTCCATCAATCTCAGTCATCAACCCATAACCTGCAATCTCTTCTATATTCTTAGTGACAATCAGATCAATCCCTTTATCTTGAGCATAAGCTACAATAGCCCTGGCTATCGGATGGTTACTGTTTTTCTCAATGGAAGCCACTACACGCAATAAATCTTCTTCTGAAGTCCCGGGAACAACCCGACAAGATTCTACTTCGAAAACTCCTTTAGTCAGAGTACCTGTTTTATCGAATACAACTGTATTCACACGAGTTATGGCATCCAGATAATTTCCACCTTTAAACAGAATACCCAATCGGGATGCTGCCCCAATTCCCCCAAAATACCCTAATGGAATACTGATAACCAATGCACACGGGCAAGAAATCACCAGAAAAACCAATGCTTTATACAGCCAATCATTAAAAACAAACCCAAACAACGGATTTATAAATGAATAAATATATGGAATCAACACAATCAGAAATGCAAAGCCGATAACAATAGGAGTATAAACACGTGCAAATTTTCTAATAAACAATTCTGCAGGTGCCTTACGTTCGGAAGCATCCTCTACAAGTTCCAGAATACGAGCCAATGCACTTTTATCAAAAGGCTTTGTCACTTTCATCCGAATTACTTTGTCTGTGACAATCATACCTGCAAGTACCTCTTCTCCCCTACTAATATCCCGGGGAACACTCTCTCCGGTAAGAGCTGCCGTATTGAATGCCGCCACTTCATCCAACATTACTCCATCCAACGGTACACGCTCACCGGCTTTTATCTCAATAATTTCATTTATAAGAACCGATCTCGGATCCACCGTAACAATCTCATTACTTCTCACAACCACAGCCTTTTCAGGTCGAACATCCAGCAAAGCGCTGATATTACGCTTAGCCTTGTCTATCGCTTTATCCTGAAATAATTCACCAACCGAATAAAATAACATAACGGCAACTCCCTCCGAATATTCACCAATATAAAAAGCACCTAACGTTGCAACCGACATCAACATAAACTCACTAAAGAAGTCTTTCTGAAGAATACTCTCCCATGCTTCTTTTATCACAGGTAAACCTACAGGCAGATAAGCCAATATATACCAAACCAAAGATATCGTATTATCTCTGAAAAAAGCAACATCCAACTGATTCATTATTGCACCCGCTATCAACATTAATAATGAAAGTATTACCTTCCAATATTCCTTTATGAAGCCATTCGCTTCCTGACAGCTTTCTACTCGCACATTTGCATTCATTTCACATTTACAATGTCCCATAATCCAATCTACTATTAGGTTTATGATGCAAAGGTAGTAGTTTTCAAGTGCAACAAAGTTGCAAAAATTCTATCGGGAAAAGAATCAAGGATATTCAGAGACCGAAAGAAACATCTTCTTACATTAAGACAGGAGCAAGGAGTTTTACCAAAAAATATCCTCCGACAATTAGCCATAAATACAGCAAAGAAGCAAGTACAAATGGCTTGGCACCAGCTTTCTTAAATTTGTCGATACTGGTTTCCGCACCTAATGCAGTCATTGCCATAGTCAGCAAGAAAGTATCCAGATTATTGATAAAAGCTATTAAACTTTGTGGCAATAGATCAAAGGAATTAAAACCGATAACCGCTAAAAAACCGATAGCAAACCACGGAATAGATATGTCCTTCATACTACCTCCTTGTCCACCAGCTTTCACGGCAGCCCTGGATACCATAAAACTGGTTATCAACAAAACAGGTACCAACATCATCACACGAATCATCTTCACGATAATAGCAACATCCGAAACCTCCTTCCCCATCGCATTTCCCGCACCAACAGTGTGCGCCACTTCATGCAACGTAGCACCGGTAAATATCCCCATCTCGTTGGGTGAAAGCACAAAAGTTCCATTTCTATATAATATAGGATAGATAAACATGGACAAAGTTCCGAAAATAACTACAGTAGAAACAGCAACCGCCGTTTTATATGGTTTTGTCTGAATGGTCGATTCGGCCCCTAAAATAGCCGCTGCACCACAAATTCCACTACCGATAGAAGTAAGTAACGCCACTCCACGATCCATTTTAAGCATACGACCGATTAAGATACCTCCAAGAATCGTTATGGTTACTACAATAGTATCAATCAATATCGCGGGCAGCCCCACCGCCAATACATCCTGAAAAGTCAACTTAAACCCATAGAGGATAATGCCTATCCGTAAAATACGTTTTGAACAGAACTGTATACCCGGTACCCACGTCTCAGGAAGATTGTTTCGGAGACTGTTAGCATACAACATGCCCAAAATGATTCCGACAATCATCGGACTGAAAGAGAGTTTCTTTATGAACTCCATGTCACCTATATAAAAGGCCGCACATGAAAACAGGGCTATCAACAAAACCCCGTGAAGCATACTGTTTCTTTTCTCGCTCAACATAAATGAATTTATTTATAATGTCTTTAATTAGTACACTACAAAGGAAGCATTTTAAATTGAGAGACAAACACTTAATTTTTTTATCCCTTATAACCTATGGTTATTCACATCCACTGAAAAAGACAGCAAGAACAACCGGTATCTTGAAACAGCAACCACACTATTCAAATCAACATATGATTCTCCGGTGCATCCGCCAATGATAAAATCACTGCAAAACAACTTCCTTTACCTTTTTCAGAGTGTACTTTTATACGTCCCGACAACCGCTCGATAATAACTTTAGAGATGGCAAGACCAAGACCGCTTCCCTGTTCAAACTCGTCAGTTTTATAGAAACGCTCAAAAATCATCATAAGTTCCTTTTCATCAATTCCCTTACCACTATCTTCCACATATATACGAACCTCCCTATGCTTCTTGTCTACTTTACACCCCAAAGCGATATATCCATTTTGGGTAAACTTGTTAGCATTATTCAAAAAGTTTGAAATAACCTGAGCAAAACGGAGACGATCTGTATGAACAGGCACAGGAACAGTATCATCCAATTCGAGACGAAACTGTAAAGAAGGCCGGATTAAGGGTTGGTACGTCTTATAAATCTCTTTGACAATATCTGTCATATTCCATTCCTTCATGTCAAAATCCAGACTTCCGGAATCCAGGCGGGAAATTTCCAGTACATCATTAATGAGCTTCAAGAGCAATTCATTATTATGATTGATAATCTCAAGCATACTCGCCTTTTCATCCGGATCAATCTCCTCGGAGCCCTCACCCAACAATACATTTGTAAACCCCACAATGGCATTGAGTGGAGTACGGATTTCATGACTCATATTATTAAGGAAAGATTGTTTCAATTCAGCTTTCTCAGCCATTTGTTTCGCCACAATCAACTGATGCTCACGTTCTACCGACTCTTGAATATTCTGCATGATCCCCGCCAGCATCATCTCTCCTTTAATATCCTTCAGACTGCGGCATCGTAATTCATACCATTGATAACCTTTCTTTTCATCAAAACGGAAACGTACCCGTTGTATTTCTACACCCGGAGATTTGCACAACGCTTCATAAAAAGAACTTAATAACTGCGAGTCACCAGCACGTCAGGATAATGTTCACGAACAAACCGGATTCTCTCAGCAGACCGTTCACAAACAATAATGCGCCGTGGCTTCTTTAACATCACACAGAGCAAAGTACAGATTCCGGTAGGGCCGGCACCTATAATCAAAACCGTATCATCTTCGGATATCTCCGAAATGCGGGTAGCCCAGAACCCCGTCGCAAGCACATCACCTACAAACAGAGCTTGTTCATCACTGACATTATCGGGAATACGATTCAATCCCTGCTCGGCATACGGAACCCTGACATATTCCGCCTGTCCGCCATCAATACGGCAACCTAATGCCCATCCTCCGTCGGGGTCAGTACAGTTGTTCACATATCCGTGCCGACAAAAGAAACATTCTCCACAAAAGGTTTCGACATTGACTGTCACTCTATCACCGGGTCTGACGGAAATGACGCCGGAGCCTACTTCCTCCACAATGCCCACCATCTCGTGGCCGACTGTAATACCAGGAACTGCACGCGGAACACTGCCATGTTTAATATGAAGATCACTGGTGCAGATACTGCCAAGTGTTACACGTACGATTGCATCCCGGGCATCTTTTATTTGTGGCCTCAACTTCTCCAAAAGTTCAAACTTCCCATGTTCGACATATGTATATGCAAGCATTATATCTCCTCCTGATTAATCAATATATCCATATATGCAGCAAAAATAGTGATTTCATCGGTAAAACATATACTTTAATATCTGTTTCTGACTCATGGATAGCATCACTTCACCGGATAGAGTATGTTTTCTGTGTACCCTTCCCTGGAGCATTGCCACTTCAATATCGGCCTGTTTCCCCGTTTCTTTCTATAATTAAGTATACTTTTACAAGTGGTATGCCGTACATTTTTATCAGAATTACGCCAACATTGCATCGCGTCTTTTTGTTTTCTTTAAAGTATGGAGAACGGGATTAAAAAAATATTAAGAGATAAATATGGACTTTTTGAAAAAGATATAGAAATATTGCTTGAAAAGTTCACAAAATTTTCTGTGCCCAAGAGAGAGATTATCCTTCAAGAAGGGCAAACAGATCACTATATCTATTTTGTTGAGAAAGGGATTGTAAAAAGTACGATTCTAAGAGAGGGCAGAGAATTTATCATATTTTTTGCATTAGAAAATGATGTCCCACTCAGTTCACCCAACCTGACAGAGAGCAGACAATCACTATATACTTTAGAGGCAGTAGATACTTGTATTTTATGGAGAATCTCCCGTAAAGACTTAGCCACCTCATTCAAAGACTCTCTTAATTTATCCAATTGGGGAAGAATGATTCTTCAGGAATGGCTTACTTCATCTTCTTTCTATTTTTCATCTATCCACTGGATGGGCAAGAAAGAACAATATCAATATCTACTTAAAGAAATGCCCAAACTGATACAAAGATTATCAATGAGAGACCTCTCCGCATGGCTGGACATAACTCCACAATCCTTAAGCAGAATCAGGGCCGATATGCATTAATTACCTTTTGGTAACTTTTCATTCTTCCCTGTAACCTACCTTTGCACTCAAATTTTAATTCTGTATGATATGAAAAGTTTAAAAGGTATTATTTATGCAATGATTTCATCAGGTACATTTGGGCTCATTCCATTATTTACAATTCCATTAATGGGAAATATGGGAATGAATGAATCCAACATTCTTTTTTATCGATTTCTATTTTCTACCCTTATGATGGGAGTAGTATGTCTTTTGCACAAAAGTACTTTAAAAATAAATATGAAACATCTGATCTCTATCATCGGTTTAGGTGCCTTGTATGCTCTTACAGCGCTATTTCTTATTTATTCCTACCATTATATAACTAGTGGAGTGGCTACAACCATTCACTTTCTCTATCCAATCTGTGTCAGCTTCTTAATGGTAGTATTCTTTAAAGAACAAAAATCCAAATCTCTATTCTTAGCAGCCTCACTCTCACTAATCGGTGTTGCACTTATGTGTTGGTCGGGAGGAGGCAGTATCCGATTGATGGGTATCGGACTCGCAGCTCTTACGATATTAACCTATGGGATATATATTGTTGCTCTGAATCAATTGGATATAGGTAAATTACCTGCTGAAGTGCTTACGTTCTATGTGCTTTTAGGCGGTTGCGTAATCTTTTTCATTTACAGTCTATTTACAGCAGGTATATCCTCCATCCCCAGCACAAAAGCCGGATTTTATATTTTGGCATTGGCATTTCTATCTACCGTCATCTCCGACCTTACGTTGATTTTAGCGGTAAAATATGCCGGTTCGACAACAACAGCCATCCTTGGTTCAATGGAACCTTTGGTCGCAGTGGTTGTAGGCGTATTGGTATTTTCGGAACATTTCACATTACAATCATTAATCGGTTTATTACTGATACTAATGTCTGTTATCATTGTAATATTAGCCGATCAACAAAAAAAGTCGAAGAGAATCACAGAACAGAAAATCATTAAGCCACATTGAGGAATAGAACTCACAATTAGTCTCAGACAATTGTCTTCTACCAATATCTTTATTAAAAGCGTAATGAAAAGTCATTAGAAGGAAAGAGAGGGTATCTGATTAGCATATCTCTGTCGCCTTCCAGCACCTTCATGTATTCAGCGATACAATACCTATGGGTGACAAACGAGAAAAGTCCGATCATGCGCACATGATGAGGGGTCAGGAGACCGATCCGCAAGTAGCCGATTCTGATAATCATGAATATCGTGAAAATCATCGTCACAATAACGGTCATTCTTTCTAAGAATCTGTCTCCCCCTTCATACCCCGATTAAATGTTTATTTCTCACAACCTTTTTATTTTGATATTTTCAATCGCTTTCTACTTTCTTTCTTCTTCTCATTCTCTCTCACTACTTGCAGCATTTCATTGATCAATTCCTCTCCGTCTTGCGAATAAAAATACTTTGTCTTTTCCACCCTCTCAACCATATTTCCCCATTTATCATATTTAGAAAGTACAATACGTTTAGACGTATCCGAAAGATAAACGCATCTTACCTCTTTCCCATTCTTATAATAAGTGCTATCAACATCCGTGCAATCGTCCAGTACAATACGATCAACGTGAATATCAAAACCATCCGACTTAAATTCCGTGAAACTACCTGTGAACTTCATGTCAGCGTCGAATATAAATTCCTTTTTCCCTTTTTCGTCAACAATCGTCTTGTTAATAGAACTGACAATACCATTCTTTATACATTTCCTGATAAGGGTGTCTCCTGCCATTTTCTCTATATCGCACACGATGTCATAGTCCTCGTCTGTACGGGGAATCCTTTTTTTAGCTTCCTCATAAGATAGTCCCCGAAAGAAGTAAGTGGTTCTTTTTTTCCCTATGTCAAAATAGTATTGCACTCTTTTTGTTAGATTACCATTCCCGTCGTATTCATTTTTTTCCTCATAGTCGTTGTCTTCATGCAGTACATAGTCATTGTTTATATTTCTAACATACACTAATTTGAGTTTACTTTTATCGTAATATTTCTGCAATAAATAATCAATGGTATCCCCTTGGGCATTTAATGTTAACACCTCCTCCCTTTGGGGAGCATATCTCATAATCTTGATATTTCCCGACCTCTTTGACTTTCTTCTTACCGTAAACTCTTCATTGTTGATATACGTATAATAATACGTGCTTTTATCATCAATTAAATCAATTGTTTCAGAATCTTCTTCATACCTATGATGAGATGTTCTGGTCAATTGTACCTCTGACAAACGATTATTTTCATCATACTTGTTTTCATAAGTCGTCATGGTTATTCGATCATAAGATTTCTCTTCCGAAACCGTTTTAGTTCCACACGCATACAGAACGAAGACCAAAAACAATAATTTTACTTTCATTGTATATCTTTTTTTAGGGCAGGGCAGTGTCGGCAAATCAATAGATTTTCTTATTAATAACTCCTTCCTGTAAATCCCGTATCGTTAATCGTTGATATTCTTGTTTTCTTCTCATGAATGTCACATCAGAATACGTATTCAAACTTCCTGCGTATTCTTCTATTAGCCTAATCAAATCTCTATTTATTTGTATTTTCATTTAAATCATCAACTTCAACAGATCCCATTAGTGTCAAAGCACAATAAATTTCATTTTTCACACATTCATTACATAAGGGCAACCTATATAAATCGGCAGATTGTTGCTTTGGTTGAGACTTACCTAAACAACTTATGACAAACAACATGCAACAAACAATTCTATTGATTTCATAATACAAAATTAGTGTATAGTCTTTTTGCCCGTCTGTACAGCCTGCAAACGTTATTTGATTATTGTTATGTTCTTGGCTGCGATGACAGGCTAATCATGTCTTTCACTTGTCCAAGCACAAACATAAAAAAGTCCCGTAAAACCTTGATTTTACGGGACTTACTTTTACTTTTCCGTCATTTATCTTTGACGCTCAGCGGAGAGACAGGGATTCGAACCCCGGGTACCTCGCAGTACAACGGTTTTCAAGA